>ERZ857775.238-NODE-238-length-84590-cov-5.859372_pt1 | contig 84590 bp, 73 predicted proteins | sample MGYA00519698_ERZ857775 | MGnify/ENA primary metagenome ERZ857775 (study PRJEB31778, sample SAMEA3449363) | human gut metagenome | biome: human gut; feature: human-associated habitat; material: faeces | place: United Kingdom | collected 2010/2012 ...
CGCGAGCGCACACGAGGTGTTGTTGAAGTTTTCGAGGCTCTTCGGCCAGACATCCTCATGCGTGCAGAGCACGTCAAAGCGCAGGTTGCGCACGAAGAATTGCTGACCCGTGTGCAGCTTTACAGTAGGTATTCCGCAGGAGCGGGCACAGTCTTCAAACCGTCTTATGTATTTTTTGTTCGCCTCGCCCCAGCTCATATTATCGCGGTGGTCTATCGGCGCGTCGTTGTAATAGAGCTTTTCAATATCGACCGTCGAGCCGTATTCGCGAATGAAATCAACGAACTGGCTCACATGGTCGTCGTGCGCGTGGCTGAAGAACCAGCCGGATATGACAGTCTGCTCGCCGTCGGGCGTGCGCTCGCGCAGAAAGCGGTATATTCTCTTGTGGTCGTTGGGCTGAAGAAAATGCCCGCCGTCTATAATAAAAAAGCTGTTGTCCGCGCAGCGCAGGATATAGCACATTCCGCAGTCGATATATGAGTGGTCGTTCTCGAACTGCCACAGCGCGCTGCCGCATCTGCGCTCATATTTCGGCTCTTCGCACTCAAATTCAACGGAATACGGGTCGCATATGACACGCAGAATTTTTTCAGCCGGGCAGAAATATGCGTGAATGAGCATATCCCCGCGATATGATGCGTGGATGTTCTCTTCAATGTCGTTGCGCTGAAAAATCGTATAGCCGAGCTTTTCGCACTCGCCGCAGATTTTTAAAAAATCCGATTCCGCCGCACCTTTTATAAGCCGCATATACGCGCCGTTGCCGCAGTTATAAATGCAGATTTCGTTATCATTTATGTTCCCGCAGACTCTGCCGAGCAGTTCTTTTATGTCCATGTGCTCCCTCCGTTATCTTGTCTGCGATAATCATATCACAAATTGCCGCGGGAGGGAAGCTGTTTATATAACGACGATTGACATATTTGCGGCAGGGGAATATAATATTAAATAAGTACTGAATGTCTCGGAGGCTGTTTTATGTTCATCAACAAAGCAAAAGAGAAAAAAGTTGCTGAGAAATATGTAAACGAACTTGCAACTAAGACACCTACTACAGACCAGCTGGTAGTTAACCTTTCCGGTGGTAACCAGCAGAAGGTAGTTATCGCAAAATGGCTGACACGAGACAGTGACATCCTTATTTTCGATGAGCCTACCAGAGGTATCGATGTTGGTGCTAAGAACGAAATCTACAAATTAATGAACAAACTGGCAGCAGAAGGCAAATCCATTATCATGATTTCTTCTGAGATGACAGAAGTTCTCCGAATGAGTGACCGTATCATCATCATGTGTGAGGGTAAAGTTACCGGATGTATTGATATCTCCGAGGCAACCCAGGAAAACATCATGGACAAGGCCACACGGAATATCAATTAAGGAGGAAAGTCATGACTAAGAAGAAAAAAAGTATTTTAAGTGATCAGAGATTTATTGTTTTGCTCGTTATCATTGTCCTGTGTGCAATATTCTCAGGCTTGAGTAAAGAATTCAGACAGTACACCACGATCCTGAGTATGCTGGATTTCTCATATTACGATCTTCTTATGGCGATCGGAGTTACATTCCCGCTTATCACTGGTGGTGTTGACCTGTCAATCGGAACTGGTATGGTAGCATACGCACTGATCGCAGGAACACTGATCAGAAACAACAATTGCCCGGTAGCTCTGGCAATGCTGATCTGTATTGTTCTTGGTATCGCAGTCGGTGCACTGAACGGTGTACTGATCGGTGTTATGAACCTGCCGCCATTTTTGGCAACACTTTGTACATGTATGATTACCCGTGGTGCCGGATCTCTCTGCAGTGCGACACCTTGGCCGGGACTTACACAGGACGGTGGATGGTTCCACACAATCTTTAAAGTAACCGTTGGTACAGGAAGAAGTGCTTCACGTTATCCGCTCGGTTTCCTGTGGATGATCATTCTGGTTCTTCTTATGGAGTACATCCTGAACCACACCAAATTCGGTCGTTACACAATTGCAATCGGTTCCAACAAAGAGGCAGCAGCCCTTTCTGGAATCAATACAAAGTTCTATCACGTAATGGTATACGTTGTCTGCGGTCTGTTTACAGGTCTTGCAGCAATCGCATACGCAGCAGTAACACCTACTGTACAGCCTGGTACTGGTGCCGGACTTGAGATGGATGCTATCGGTGGTGTATTCGTTGGTGGTGTAGCAGCTACCGGTGGATATGGTTCCGTGATCGGTACATTCGTTGGTATCTTCGTCATCATGCTTCTGAAAACAGGTCTTCCATATATCGGCCTGCAGGCAAACTGGCAGCAGATCATCACTGGTATCGTTCTGATCGTAGCCGTTCTGATCGATATCTTGAAAGAGAAAAAAGCAGCACATTGATATTAAGAAGTGTGTATAATAAGTAAGGGTGCTGTTTACAGAGAAATGTGAACAGCACCCGATAATCAAAGATGTGAAACGCCAAGGGGTAGCAACGGCGTATGAACATAAAAAACTATATAATATATTTTAAGGAGGAAATATTATATGAAAGCAAAAAAGGTTATGGCATTAATGCTCTGTGCAGCAATGGTAACAAGCATGAGCGCAACAGCAGCTTTTGCAGCTGAGGAGAAAGAAGATGCAGCAACAGAGGAATCCGCAGATTCCACAGCAGCTGAGGATCCTACCGCACAGTTCGACGGACTGAAAGCAAACGAAGCTTATGAGTTCCCGATGATGGTTAAATCTTTCCAGTCTACATACTGGGATGCAGCTCAGGAAGGTATGAAGAAAGCATCTGAGGAGCTGGGCGTTACTTATAAAGCACAGGGACCGAACAGTGAGTCCGATATCGCTGACCAGGTTAACATGATCAACACAGCTATCGGCTCCAATCCTGTTGGATTAGGACTTGCAGCTTGCGATACATCTTCTGTTCAGGATGCTCTTAAGACATGTGCAGAAAAAGGTATCCCGGTTGTAACTTTCGATACAGGTATCGCTGATGCTCCGGAAGGATCTGTAGTATGCGAGGTTTGTACAGACAACGCACAGGCTGGTGCAGTAGCAGCTGAGAATATGTACAACTCCATTAAAGACGTTGTTAAAGATGCTGACGGACAGGTTATCATCGGTGAGGTTAACCAGGATGCAACAGCTCAGAACATTCAGCAGCGTGGTACTGGATTCATCAACAAGATGATCGAGCTTCTTCAGGCTGATGGCAAGACTGTAGCAGTAAGCGGCAACGAGTTCTATGTAAACGCAGCAGAGGGTGCTGACGCAGACGCTAAAGACGCAGACGTTGTTATCCAGGTAGCTGTACCTGCACAGACAACTGTAGAGCTCTGCTCCACAGAGGCACAGGCAATCCTTTCCCAGGAGAACTGTATCGCAGTATTCGGTTCTAACCAGGTTTCCGCAGAGGGTGTTCTTGCAGCAAATGCTAACCTTAACGTTCTTGGTTCTGACCCGGCAAACGGTGATGTAGTTGGTGTTGGTTTCGATGCTGGTTCTATCATCAAAGCAGCTGTTAAAGATGGCACATTCATCGGTGCTGTTACACAGTCTCCTCTTATGATGGGATACTATGCAATCTACGCTCTGACAGCAGCAGCAAACGGCCAGGAGCTTCAGGATGTTCCTACAGACGGTTACTGGTATGATGCAACAAATATGGAAGACGAGGATATTGCTCCTAACCTTTATGACTAATCATATAATCGATCAGATCGTGAAGTTGTAATGAACGCGGATTGCGTTCACGAACGTAAAAATAAGAGATCCGCTGGCTGATTCAGTCAGCGGATTTTTTAAACAAATAATGCAGTAGTTCATAAATAATCGCTGTATTATTTGCAAATAAAGACACTTTTTTTGACAAAAGAGGTTCTTATCACCGGAAGGATCCTGATGTATGATAAATACAACATCAGATATGAAAGTGATCAGAAGCTTACATATTGAGGAGGATTTAAAAATGGCAACATATTATTTAGCAGTAGATATCGGAGCATCCAGTGGACGTCACATTCTGGGACATATGGAAAACGGAAAAATGATCCTGGAAGAAATCTATCGTTTTGAGAACGGCATGGTTAAGAAGGATGGAGAGCTCTGCTGGGAGTTTGACCGCCTTTTCAACGAGATCGTAAATGGTCTTAAGAAATGTAAAGAGATCGGCAAGATCCCGGTAAGCATGGGTGTTGATACCTGGGGTGTTGACTTCGTGCTTCTAGACAAGGATGACAAGGTTCTTGGCAACACGGTAGGCTACCGTGATCATCGTACAGAGGGAATGGACGAGGAAGTTTATAAGACAATTTCCCTGAAGAATCTGTATGCAAGAACCGGTATCCAGAAAGCAATCTACAATACAGTATATCAGCTGATGGCAGTGAAGAAGAAACATCCTGAGTATCTGGAGCAGGCTGAGACACTTCTTCATGTACCGGACTACTTCCATTTTCTTCTTACAGGCGAAAAAACTTGCGAGTACACAGAGGCAACCACAGGACAGCTTGTATGCCCGACAACCAAGGACTGGGATTATGAGCTGATCGATATGCTGGGATATCCAAGAAAGATATTCCAGAAGCTGATCATGCCTAGCACAAGCATCGGACATTTAACAGACACAGTGAAGGAAGCAGTTGGCTTTGATCTTGAGGTTGTAGCACCGGCTACACATGATACAGGGTCTGCAGTTCTGGCTGTGCCTGCAAATGATGACGATTTCATTTATATCAGTTCCGGAACATGGTCTCTGATGGGAATCGAGAGAAAAGAAGCAGACTGCTCTGAGAAGAGCTGTGAGATGAACTTCACAAACGAGGGTGGATATGCAGGACGTTTCCGTTATCTGAAGAACATCATGGGTCTCTGGATGATCCAGTCTGTACGTCATGAGTTTGATGATGCGTACAGCTTTGCACAGATCTGCGAGATGGCTGAGGAGGCAAAAGACTTCCCGTCAAGAGTAAACGCAAACGATGAGTGCTTCCTTTCTCCTGAGAACATGACAAAAGAGGTTCAGGACTACTGCCGCAGAACAGGACAGCAGGTTCCGGAAACTCTTGGCGAGATTGCAACCGTTATCTATACAAGCCTTGCAGATTGCTACGCTAAGATCGCAAAAGAAATCGAGGAGATGACAGGAAGAACCTACAGCCGTATCCATATCGTAGGCGGTGGTTCCAATGCAGGATACTTAAATGAGCTGACTGCAAAAGCTACAAAGAAAGAAATCCATGCAGGCCCTGGTGAGGCTACTGCAATCGGTAATATCACAGCACAGATGCTGAAGGCCGAGGAGTTTAAAACGATCGAGGAGGCTCGTACAACCATCCATGAGTCCTTCGGTATCAAAGTATACAAAGCATAAATAAAAATAACTGGAGGTTTTATTATGTTAGTTAACACAAAGGCAAAAGTTGGTGTATTTTCAATTGCTTTAGGCGCATATCTTCCGCAGTTCCCGTCACTGGTGCCGGAATTTGAGGCACAGTACGACGCATTCAAGAAAACGATCCCGGATACAGTAGAGATCGTTGACGGCGGAATGGTGACAACAAAAGAGCAGGCAATGGTGGCAGGAGATAAGTTCCGTGCAGCAGATGTTGACCTTGTATTTCTTCAGATGCTGACATACGCAACATCCTACAACATGCTTCCGGCGATCCGTGATCTGGATGTTCCGGTTGTTCTTGTAAACGTTCAGAAGATCAAAGCGCTGGATTATGAGCACACTGACATTGCCTCCTGGCTGGGTGAAGGCTATGCATGCGGTGCTGTAGGCGAGGCAGTTGCTGACCTTGAGAGAGCAGGCAAGAGACATGCGGTTATCACAGGCGTTGTAGAAGGCGGAGATCCTGCAGTTCAGGCTGAGATCGAAGACTGGTGCAAGGCTGCTCAGGTAAGAAGAAGATTCCGTGAGACTAACATTGCGCAGATCGGAAGACCATATCCGGGTATGATGGATCTGTATATTGATGAGACAAACCTCTATAACAGAATGTTCCTCTACACAAAACAGTTCGACTGGGAGAAGATGTGGGCGATCGCTGATGATATTACAGATGAGGAGGCAATCCGGGCAAAAGCACAGGATATCCTTGATACATTCGATATTGAGGGCGGCGGCACCATTGAGAAAGTATGGGATATGGCCAAATACGTTGTTGCTTTTGAAAAATGGGTAAAGGACGAACATCTTGGAATGATCGCTTCCCATTACGACGGATTTGCACAGGGTAAAGCAGGTGTCCTTGACAGTATGTTGATCCCGGCATTTTCCATGCTGATCAAACAGGGTACTGCATGTGCGGTAGAGGGTGACATGAAGGTTGCCATGGCAATGAGTATCTTAAAGACAATTTCCGGTACAGGCCAGCTTTCTGAGATGTACTCCATCGATTTCAACGATGACATCTGCATCATCGGACATTCCGGAAGCGGTGACGCTGACATCTCCGACAAGAAACCAACCATGAAAATCGTGCCGGTATTCCACGGCAAAACAGGCGGCGGATACCTGACACAGTTCTATCCATACACAGGCCCTGTAACCTACCTTGCAATCACTCAGGATAAAGACGGAAACTTCAAGTTCGTTGTAGCTGAGGGTGTAAACGAGGAAGGACCGATCCTTTCCTTCGGTGATACAAACATGAGAACACGTTTCACATGTGGAGCAAGAGAATTTGTAAATCGCTGGAGCGAGGCTGGCCCGACACATCACATGGCAGCTGCTACAGGAAGACACATCGACACAATCCTGAAAGTTGCAAAAATCTTCAACGTACCGGTAGATATCGTAACAAGATAATTATCAGTATCACAAAAAACGATAAATTCTTTCTTATAACCAACCGAAAACATATTCGAAAAAAGGAGACTGCAAATGCGGTCTCCTTTTTTGATGGAAAAATTCTTATTTTTTATGCATCATTGTATGCTCTTTTGTAAGTTCGTCATGGAGCTGAATGGAAGACCAGTGCTGGGTCACAGGGGTGAGCATGGCTTTTAACGAAACCGAAGGAATCGCTTCTTCCCGGAAAAACGCCAGGAACGCATCCATCTGTTCACTGGAAAAATTGTTCAGTACCATCATTTCCTCACTGAAATTTTTGCCCAGATTAAACTGTGCACAGGGCTGAAATCCCGGAAGTTCAAAAAGATATCCCAGAGGATGCAGAAATTCCGGTGTGGTGACGATCCGGACTTTTACTTTCTGACGGTTCAGATAGCGGCGGATGATCCGGAGCCGGTCCGGATCATTGAAATTGTATAAAAGTACTGCTGGCTGTGTATTCATAAGTATGATACCTCCTGTAAATTACTCTTCTCTGTGTGCCGGGAAGCGGATCTCGACTTCCGTTCCCTCTCCGGGTTTACTGGAATAGGCAAGTCCGTAATCTTTTCCATAAAGAATCTGAAGTCGGCGATGGGTGTTATAAACTGCAATATTTGTACCGCCAGACTGGCTGTTTCCCTTTCCTGACAGAATTGTTGACAGAATTTCAGGTGAAATTCCTACACCGTCATCAGAAATCAGAAGTACGATATCTGCATCCTCCATCCATCCGGTAATGACAATGGTTCCGGATTTTGACTCTTTTTCCAGGATTCCGTGGAGAATGGAATTTTCCACAACCGGCTGAAGAGTCAGTTTCGGAATCTGATATTCCGACAGCTCATCCGGAATATCCGTGATCAGTTCGATGCTGTCATGATAGCGCATATTCTGGAGCTGTACATAAATCGTCACATGTTCCAGTTCCCTTGCAATGGTAGAGATTCCTTTTTTCCGGCTTAACGTCAGTTTGTAAAAACGGGAAAGACTCTGTACCGCATGGCTGATTTCTTCCGTCTGTCCCTGCAGTGCCATCCAGTTGATCATATCCATGGTATTATAAAGAAAATGGGGATTGATCTGTGCCTGGAGGGAATTAAACTCCGCAATCCGGAGATCTTCTGCAGATTTTGCCTGCTTTTTCATCAGTTCATCCATTTTTCGGGTCATATAATTGTAGGTATCAATCAGATCACCGATCTCATCGTGGGCTTCCGGGCTTTCCATGGGAGTTGGTGGTCCGTGGCGTACGGTCTGCATCTGCCGGATCACAGAAGAAAGTCTTCCGGTGATGGAGTGTGCCAGTATATTGGCAAAAATAAGGGCCAGAACAAGAAAACCTGCGTAGAGCAGTGCAATCTGAAGCATCAGATGATTGCTTTCGTGGATCAGCGGAGGGGCAGGAAGAATTGTAACCATAAACCAGTCTGTATTGGAAATACTGTAAAAGCCGGCATAAACCTTAGTGTCCAGAATGTTTCGCTCAATAAAGTTGTTGGATGACATGAAGGAATCTTTGATGGTGTCGTAATCCAGCCGGTAGATTCCGGACAGTGATTGATCAGAAGTTGCAACGATGGCATCACGTTCATTTACAATATAGGACACGCTTCCCTCCAGAGAAAGATTGTCGGATAAAATATTGTTCAGCTTATCATCGGAAAAGTAAACAGCCAGATAAGCTTTGTAGGCGGTACTGTGGTAGTAAAGGCTCAGGGGACAGATATATGCCATATCTCCGTAATTCTGTTTTTCCTGAGAACCGAGATAGAAGGAAGGGCAGAACATTTCCTGCGGCTCCCGGTTTCCCTGGAAGATACCATACCAGTAAGTACCCTTTGCCTGACTTAAAGGTGCCAGGAGATCTTCTGTATTGGGATAGGCGTTCAGCGATTTCAGATCATCCGGGAAATCCACATAGATCCGCACATCGGTAACAATGGAATCCGTGGTCAGACGCTGAACGGCATTTTTGAAATCAATGGCATGATTGGATGTGGCAAGTTTTTCAGATGAATCGCTGACCGGCATGTAAAAAAGTTCCTGAAAAAAATTCTGGCCGGTGATATTCCGTGTAGTAGCCAGAATCGTATCCATGGTCCGCTCGATGAGAGGCGCAGTCTTTGCGGAGGCATCCTGTTCCTGCCGGATGGTATTGGACACGACCATATTGTACAGTCTTCCGTAAAAAAGAAATACGGTAAGAAATGCGGGAAGCACCACAATACTGATCAGCGCAATGGTGAATTTGGTCTGAAGGCTTAAGTTAAGATAGCCGTTTTTGAAACGGCGCCAGAAGGCCCTCATGACATTTTCTCCCGGTATTCGGACGGGGAGAAACCGGAGTATTTTTTGAAGCTTTTACCAAAGTAATTGCCGTCTGTATAACCTACTTTGGAAGAAATCTCAGAAATTTTGTATCTGGGATCAGAAAGCAGCTGTTTGGCTTTTTCCATGCGGTATTCCGTCAGATACTGATTGAGAGTCTGGCCAGTTTCACTTTTGAAAAAGGTGCATACGTAGGAAGCGGAAAGATATACATGGCTGCTGATATCCTTTACGGAAAGGGTATCATTCATGTAATTCCGGCTGATGTAATCCTTGATCATAAAGATGGTGGAATTTTCCGGCTGGGAATTCCTTGCATCTTCAAAATACTGAGCGGTTTTTTCTTTCAGAGATTCATGAAGCTCTTCGTAGGTAAAAGCATTGTTCAGGGTGTCCATGATCAGATCCTGTTTTTCGTGAAGCCCGGATTCTACCTGATTTTTTTTTCGGGAAGAGGAAAGCGCATTAAACAGCTGATAATAAAGATCACGGATCTGGTTGGGCATAAATGTGTGATTACAGCTGTAATACCGGAAAAGTTCCTCAAGAAACTGAACACAGTGTGTTTCCTCTCCGGCAAGGAGGTATTTGGAAAAAGTATTTTCCGGAGACTGCAGGGAATCCGGAACCGGTCCTTTTGGGGAAAGCTGTTTTATGGTGTTTTCTGTAAGAAATGTTTTTTCCGGAAAGAAAAAGCAATTCTGCAAAAGGATCACGGCGGAAGCGTAGGACTGATAAACTCTGGAAATATCAGTTACCGTATTGCCGGCAGCGATCAGATGTTTTCCACAGCAGTCATATTGCCTGGAAATATAGCTTCCTACGGCGGAAAGTGTAGTCGGGGAAGGCGCATTGCTTCCATATATATGGTGGACCAGATACTGTACTCTTTTTTCCACAAAGAGACATTTCAGGTGATAATGTTCCAGAAAACAGGAAATATCATTCAGGATATCTTCCAGAAAAATACCGGATGATTCTACTCCACTATTGAGTTTCACGATTATGGAAGTAAAATTCATGTCGGGATCAAGAAGCTCCGGCTGTCCGAGTTCCAGACAGAGATCTGCGATCTCACTGTTGTCGGAGGGCGGAAGGGTCAGTTTCTGTGCAAGCCGGGTGGCTGTTTCCTGAGAGTGCAGGGCTTCTTCACGGTGGGAACGAAGCTTCTGCCTGTAAAGAGACTGGGCCTCCAGCACTGCATCCCGTACTTCTTCGGGATGAAGGGGCTTTTCGATATAATTAACAGCTTTTAATTTAATGGCGGCTTTCAGGTATTCTTTATCTGAGTAGCCACTCATGAAGATAGGTACACAGTCCGGCAGAATCTTTTCCAGTCGTTCCAGCATGGCGATGCCGGTCATTCGTGGCATCCGCACATCACAGAGAATGATCTCGGGTTTATGAAGTCTGGCCATTTCCAGCCCGTTCACACCATCGTCAGCCTGAAGGATTTCGGTGATCCCCAGAGAATCCCAGTCGATAGATGAGATAAGTCCGGTACGTGTAAGTTCTTCGTCATCAACGATCAGTAATTTCATAGATAGTTCTCCAATTGGATATAGTTCATAGCCTTGTAAATCAGACATTTACGGTTCTGTTTATATTCACAGAAAACAGAAACGTCAGCGCTATCATTATAGCATAAAATATATAGAAATACGAGAATGCGGTATTGGTTTATGGGTAATATTTTACATAGAAAAGAGGAATATTTTACCCTTATCCAAAAATATTCCCATTATCAGCCAACAGGTGGGATGATAAAATAAAATCAGATCAAAGGAAAGGGAGGAGAAAGAGCCGTGTCAGAATATGTTCTTGAGTTAAAAGGTATTACGAAGATATTCCCCGGTGTCAAAGCTCTGAATAATGTACAGTTCCAGCTCAAACCTGGCGAAGTTCACGCGCTGATGGGTGAGAATGGTGCTGGTAAATCTACGTTTATCAAGGTTATTACCGGAGTACATAAAGCAGAAGAAGGTGAGATGTTCTTAAACGGACAGAAGGTTGACTTCAAAGGTCCGAAGGATGCTCAGGAAGCAGGTATCGCAGCCGTATATCAGCATCCGACATCATACCCGCACCTTACAGTAGCTGAAAATATTTTTATGGGTCATGAGATCATCAAACATCATATGATCCAGTGGAAAGAAATGAACCAGGAGGCAAACAAGTATCTGAAAGAGCTGGATGCAGATTTCGATGCAACCGCTGAGATGGGTACCCTTTCTGTTGCGCAGCAGCAGATGGTTGAGATCGCCAAGGCACTTTCCACAAATGCGAAGATCATCATTCTGGATGAGCCTACAGCAGCACTTACCAGAAACGAATCCGAGAAGCTTTACACACTGGTTGACAAGCTGAAAGAGAATGGCGTTTCCATTATCTTTATTTCTCACCGTTTTGAGGATATGTACCGTCTGGCTTCCAGAGTTACCGTATTCCGTGATTCCCAGTATATCGGAACCTACGATGTAAACGGAATCACAAATGCAGATCTGATCAAGGCAATGGTTGGCCGTGAGATCAATGATCTGTTCCCGAAACCGGAAGTTGAGCTGGGAGATGAGATGCTTCGTATCGAACATCTTTCCAGAACAGGATTTTTCAAGGATGTGTCCTTCAATGTACGTGCAGGTGAGATCGTAGGTCTTACCGGTCTGGTTGGTGCAGGACGTACAGAGGTTGTGGAAGCTGTCTGCGGAATCACCCGTCCGGATGAAGGAAAAGTTTTCCTTGAAGGAAAAGAGGTTTACATCAAGACTCCTTCCGAGGCAATGGAAAAAGGTATCATCCTTCTTCCTGAGGACAGACAGAAGGAAGGCCTGATCATGAGCTGGGGACTTGGAAGAAACGTAACACTTCCGGTCATCAGTAAATATGCAAAATCCGGATTCAACGACGAGAAGACAGAAAGAGAAATTTCCAAGAAGCTTCTTGAGGAAGTAGATACCAAGGCAGTTGATATCTTCCAGCCGGCAAGCTCCCTGTCAGGTGGTAACCAGCAGAAGGTTGTAGTGGCCAAGGCACTTGCACAGGAAATGAAGGTTGTTATCATGGATGAGCCTACCAAGGGTGTTGACGTTGGTGCGAAAGCCGAGATCTATGCGATCATGGGAGATCTGGCAAAGAAAGGCTATGCGATCATCCTGATCTCCTCCGAGATGCCGGAGATCCTGGGTATGGCAGACCGTATCATCGTTATGTGTAACGGCCGTAAGACAGGTGAACTGAACAGAGGAGAGGCAACACAGGAGGGTATCCTTGAGCTGTCCATGGAAAAGAGCACTGGAAAGGGGACTAAATAATGGAAAAGAAATCTGTCATCAAGAAGATTACAGGCTCCCGAGAGGCTCTGCTGGCAATTATCGTAATCGTGCTGTTTGCAGTTGTCACAGCGATCAGCCCGTCATTCCTTACGCCGAAGTCACTCATGGAGATGCTGAAAAATAATGCAGTAACAATGGTAATGTCACTTGGTATGCTGTGTGTCATGCTGGTAGGCGGAATCGATATTTCCATCATGTCAACCCTGGCACTTTCCGGTATGTCCATTGGTATGCTCCTGAAATACGGACATATCACAAGTACATTACTTGCTTTCATCATTGCAATGGCAATCGGTATTGCCTGCGGACTTGTTGTAGGTCTTGTGATCTCAAGAGCAAACGTTCCGCCGATCATTGCAACCATGGGCTTTATGTACATCTACAGAGCAATGGGATATCTTGTTTCTCACGGTGGTGAGTGGGCAAGTGCCGCAGCTCTTGGTGATTTCAAAAATTTTGCAACATCCACATTTCTTGGAATTAACAAAGTAATCTGGATAATCATCATCTGTTATGTAGTATTCTTCTTCTTTATGAAATGGACAAGAACAGGACGAAGAATCTACGCAGTAGGAAGTAATGCAAGTGCAGCACAGGTTTCCGGTATCAATGCAAAGAATATCAACCTTCTTGTATATGTGATCATGGGATTCCTCGCAGGTCTTGGCGGAGCACTTCAGGTTTCTGTTTATGCTTCTGCAATGCCTGATATGCAGTACGGTGGTGAGATGGATGTCATCGCAGCCTGCGTTATCGGTGGTGTAAGCATGAGCGGTGGACGTGGAACAGTAGTAGGTGCATTCCTTGGTTCCATCATCCTTGCAACCATCGCAAAAGCTCTTCCACTTGTAGGTATCAGCTCCCTGTGGCAGAACATGATCAAGGGTGTTATCATCCTGGTAGTAGTTGTGATCAATGTTATCCTGCAGAGGATCGCAGACAAAAATGCATTAAAGGGAAGGGAGATGTAAATCATGGCTGGAAAATCTGGAAGAAGTATTAACAATGTGCCGGAAAATCCGATGAAACACATCATATTCAGTTGGGAAGGCATCCTGGTCATTCTCTTTATCCTGGTAAATATTTTCTGCGCATCATTTTCTGAATTTTATAATCTGAAGAGTGTTCTTCGTCAGATGCCGGTTTACCTTGCAGAGGTATTCATGATGTTCCCGATGGCGTACATCCTGGTATTAGGCGAGATCGATATTTCTGTTGGTGCGATCGTGTGTCTCTCCGCAACTTTAAGCTGCATGGTCTGCAACACAAACGCTCCATTCATTGTAGTAGTACTTACAGCACTGGTTGTTGGTGCCCTCTGCGGTGCGGTTAACGGATTTATCCTTACCCGTTTCAAGGAGCTTCCTCCAATGATCGTAACACTGGCAACACAGATCATCTTCCGTGGTATCGCTGAGGTAACACTTGGAGCCGGCGGAAGTATCGCGATCACAAACACAGATGGTTTCCGTGCCATTGGTGGAAAAGTCGGACAGGTTCCATACATTCTTTTCCTGGTACTGATCCTTGGTGTCCTCTTTGCAATCTTCCTTGGAAAGAGCACATTCGGACGTCGTACCTATGCGATCGGAACAAACCGTGTGGCAGCTTATTATGCTGGTGTTCATGTTGAAAAGATCCGTTTCATCATCTACACAGTTATGGGTCTTATGTCTGGGCTTTGTGCACTGTTCCTGGTATCATCTTCTTATGGTGCCAATACAACAACCGGTAACGGATTCGAGATGGATGCCATCGCAATGGCAGTATTCGGAGGTATCTCCTCCACAGGTGGTAAAGGTAACCTGGCCGGTGGTATCATTTCCGCATTCATCATCGTATGCTTACGAGTTGGTCTTGGACAGAAGAACGTAAACGCACAGGTAATCCTTCTTATCATCGGTGTACTTCTGGTAGCAGCAGTTGCTCTTCCAAACATCATCGGCGATGTAAAAAAAGCAGTAGCAATGAAGAAAAACTAAATATCAATTTTGAAACCCATATGATTGTTAGCTGCCTCCATTGGTGTAGCGGGGGCAGCAGCATATAAAAAATTATATTCTTATAGGGAGGAACAAAAATGAAAAAAAAGGTAATTAGCGCAATCCTTTGTGGAGCAATGGTTCTTGGTACAGTTTGCCCGGTTCTCGCAGCAGATGACAAAAAAGACGATACTAAGACAGAAGCAGCAGCTGGCGATTCCGCAAAAGACAAAAAGATCGCTCTGGTTGGTAAAGCAGCTGGTAACGCATTCTTCGAGATCGCAGCGAAATCTTTCCAGGAGACTGTAGAGGCTGAAGGCGGCGAAGTTCAGGTCGTTTATCCTGAGACAGCTACCGCTGATGCACAGATCAAAGTTCTTGACAACCTGATTTCTCAGGACTTCGATGCAATCTGTATCTCCGCGAACGATGTTAACGCTCTTCAGGCTAAACTTGAGGAAGCTATGGATGCAGGAATCAAGGTATCTTCCTTCGACTCCGCACCGAACAAAGACAGCCGTGAGATTTTCGTAAACCAGGCTGGTACAAAAGAAGTTGCTCAGGCACTTATGGATGCAGTTCTTGATATTTCCGGTGGTGAGGGACAGTTCGCAATCCTTTCCGCTACATCTCAGTCCGCTAACCAGAATGCATGGATCGACGCAATGAAGACCATCATGGAAGGCGATGACAAATACAGCAAACTTGAGCTTGTAGACGTTGTATACGGCGATGATGAGCCACAGAAATCTACAGACCAGACAGCAGCTCTTCTTCAGAACTACAAAGATCTGAAAGTTATCTGCGCACCGACAACTGTTGGTATCGCAGCAGCTGCTAAATATCTTCAGGATAACGGATCTGAGTGCAAACTGACAGGTCTTGGACTTCCGTCTGAGATGCAGGAGTACACAGGTGATGATGCAGATCATTCCTGCCCATACTTCTATCTGTGGGATATGCAGGGCCTTGGAAAACTCAGCGCTTACACAACAATCGCTCTGATCAACGGTGACATCACAGGTGCCAAAGATGACAAGTTCACAGCTGGCGACCTTGGTGACTACACAATCACAGACGCTGATGACGGCGGTACAGAAGTTGTACTTGGCGCACCTCTGAAATTCGATACAAGCAACATCGAAGAGATGGCTAAACTGTACTAATCATATAATAAATCCTTTGGAAATGGCGGAGTCTTTGGACTCTGCCTTTTTCTTTTGTGCAGCCGGAAAAGGATCATTGGGTGATTTCAGTTGTACTCCCGTGAAGGTAGTGCTAAAATGAGAGCAACAGGACAATGACAGACAAAGGAGCAGGATACATGCAGCAGGCTTTACTGGATCAGCTGAGAAAAATAACCGAAGAAGAACGTAAGATCCTGGACGGAGAAGCAGAGGTAGACAAAGATCTCTACACTTCCGGCCGGGATTTCACTGTGGACAGCCGTAAGATGCTGAAAGAAGGCAGGCTGATCGCTGTGCGTACACACACACGTTTTGTGTATTTTCCGGCACACCGGCATAATTTTGTAGAGGTGTTGTATGTGTGTGAGGGATCACTCACCAATATCATCGATGGAAAAAAAGTCGTGGTGAATAAAGGCGAGCTGCTTTTTCTCAACCAGTTTACAAAGCATGAGATCCTGAAAGCGGGACAGAATGATATTGCCATCAATTTCATGGTGCTGCCGGAGTTTTTTGATGTAGCTTATTCCATGACTGGCAATGACAATATGCTGGCGGATTTTCTGGTAAATGTTCTGCGTCAGGATGAGGAACGTGGCGAATATCTTCACTTTAAGGTTGCAGAGGTCCTGCAGATCCAGAATCTTCTGGAAAATATCATCTATTCTCTGGTAAACGGCGAAGAAAACCGGGAACGGATCAACCAGACCACAATGGGCCTGATCTTTATGTATCTGGTGGAATCCGTACAGTATGTGGAGATGCGCCTTCCCAATCAGTACGAAAATATGATCTCCATGACAACCCTGGATTATATTGAGCAGAAGTACCGGACAGCTACTCTGACAGAGCTGTGCACCAGGCTTCATCTGCCCATGCATGTACTAAGCAAGATGATCAAGAAAAGCACAGGATTTAACTTCAAGGAACTTCTTCAGAGAAAACGCCTGAACAAGGCCGTGGAGCTGATGTGTGAGACGGATCTTCCGATCAGTGATATTATTGCTGCTGTGGGATATGAGAATAACAGTTATTTTCACAGAGTATTTAAGGAACATTACCATATGACACCCAGGGTATTCCGTGTGAAGAACAGTGAAAAAGAACAGGTGAGGTTGTAGAATTCCATATTATAAAAAATGCCATACCATAACCAGTGGGTTGAACAGAGCTGGAATATGGTGTGGCATTTTGTGTTCGCGGGCGATGCGCAGGCAGGATCAGATATCGTGAAACTGTCCGATCTTATCTTTGATCCGCTGCATTTCATTATCCATATCAATGACAGCGCGGGCGCAGTTTAGAAGCTCAGTGCTGACTTCCTCGTAACCATCCATTTCTTCGATATTCTGCTTATATCTGAGCTGATGTTCCAGGGTAGCCCAGAAATCCATACCATTGGTACGAATCTGGATCTCCGCACGCATGGGTGTTTTTCCCTTGGAGAAGAACACAGGAATTTCCACGATTATGTGGTAGCTGCGGTAACCGTTTGGTTTGGGATTTTTGATATAGTCTTTTACTTTGATGATGGTGATGTCGTCCTGTTTGGCAATGAGATCCGCAATGGTGTAGATATCATCAATAAAAGCACAGACAACACGGATACCGGCTACGTCATTGAGCTGGTTCTGGATATTCTCGGCAGTGAAGTCGTAACCCAGTTTTTTCAGTTTCTTGTAGATACTTTCCGGTTTTTTGATTCTGGTCTTGATAAAAGAGATCGGGTTACGTTTATATTCTACGGAAAATTCATCATTGAGAACTTCCAGTTTGGTACGTACCTCACGGACAGTACAGCGGTACATCATCATCAGATCATTAAATCTTGCGGAATTTTTGATAAAAACCTGTGGATCTGGGGTATCCAGCCAGGTGTTTGCATTTTTTTCAGCCATGGTATTTTGTGGTAAAACTCCCTTCGTAAGTAGGTTTTGTGATAATCACACTGTCACAATTATAGAATAAAATGACGATTTTTTCAACTTTTGTATTGACATATTAAAAATCCTGTGCTATTTTATATAAAAAATTTAATCGAGTAAACCACTAAACCGTTGAAGCGGAGATAAAGGTATTCATGCGCGCACAGAGAGTCCGGGAGGGTGAGAGCCGGGCCGAGAAGCAGTTTACTAAATGGACCGCGGAGGGCACAGGGAAAGGTATTATGGATACCGAGTATTCTGTGACGTGAAGGCATACGTCAGTTGCCGGGAATATGCAGGTATTCCGCTAAGTGCACGGGTCGAACCGTGAATCAGGGTGGCACCGCGGGTGATTTTGAATTTGACGCTCGTCCCTGGCAGAACCAGATTCTGCCGGAGACGGGCGTTTTTGGATTCTAATTTCGAAGAAATTGGAATCCATGAACAAGTAGCGAATGCGGATTGCGAATGTCCAGTACCGTACCGTCTCCTCCGGCAAAAGAATGAAAAGAACTCAGGAGGGCCTGTATATGTATCCAACATTAGAAAAAATCAAGAATATTGCACAGTCAGGCGAATACCGGCGCATCCCCGTATGCAGGGAGTTGTATTCCGACCGTTATACACCTGTAGAAGTCATGAGAACCTTACGCACAGCCAGCAGACACTGCTATCTTCTGGAAAGTGCCAGCCAGACAGAGGTATGGGGCCGCTATTCCTTCCTGGGATATGAGCCATCCATGGAGATCACCTGTACAGACGGAACTCTTCAGATCCGGAAGATCCACGAGGACGGAAGCGAAGAAAAAACCGTACAGCAGGTGAAACATCCGGGAGATGCTATCCGCCAGATCCTGAAAGAATACAAAAGCCCGGTGCTGGAAAATATGCCTACATTTACCGGTGGCCTGGTAGGATATTTTTCCTACGATTATATCAAATACAGTGAGCCAAAACTGGAGCTTACCGACAAGACAGTACAGGATTTCCGCGATATGGATCTGATGCTTTTTGACCAGGTAATTGCCTTTGATCATTACAGACAGAAGGTACTGCTGATCACCGGTGTGATGACTGATGACCTGGAAAACTCCTACAGGAAAGCCGAAGAGAAGTTAAAAGAGATGGCAGATCTGATCCGAAACGGAAAACAAAAGGAATTCCCGTCGCTGAAACTGAAATCCTCCATTGAACCACAGTTCCCCAAAGAAAAATACTGTGAGATGGTAGAAACCGCCAAACATTACATTCACGAAGGAGATATCTTCCAGGTGGTTCTTTCCAATCCCATGAGGGCAAAAGCGGAAGGAAGCCTGTTTGATACCTACCGGGTCCTTCGTGCTACGAATCCTTCTCCGTATATGTTTTATTTTTCCAGCGATGATATTGAGATCGCTGGAGCTTCGCCGGAAACTCTGGCCAAGCTTACCGGAACGGAATTAAGCACCTTCCCGTTGGCAGGAACCAGACCGAGAGGCAAGACAAAAGAAGAAGATCTGGAGCTGGAAAGAGGACTTCTCGCCGATGAAAAAGAACGTGCCGAGCACAACATGCTTGTGGATCTTGGACGAAACGATATCGGAAAGATCAGTAAGATCGGTACTGTAAAAGTAGAAAAATATATGTGCATCGAGCGTTTTTCCCATGTGATGCATATCGGTTCCACAGTTACCGGCCAGATCCGGGATGACAAGGATGCAGTGGATGCAGTAGATGCCATCCTTCCGGCAGGAACTCTTTCCGGAGCACCGAAGTTCCGTGCTTGCCAGATCATCCAGGAGCTGGAACAGAGCAAACGTGGTATTTACGGCGGTGCCATCGGATATCTGGATTTCGCCGGAAACCTGGACACCTGCATTGCCATCCGCCTGGTTTATAAAAAGAACGGCGAGATCTGCATCCGGTCCGGAGCCGGGATCGTGGCAGACAGTGTTCCGGAAAATGAATTCCAGGAATGCTGCAACAAAGCAAGGGCCGTTGTACAGGCAATCGAAACAGCACAGGAGGGACTGGAATGATAGTACTGATCGATAATTATGATAGCTTTTCCTATAATGTTTACCAGCTGATCGGTTCTGTGGAGCCGGATATCAGGGTCGTACGAAATGACGAAGTAACCATACAGGAGCTGGAGGATATGAAACCGGAAGCCCTGATCCTTTCTCCGGGCCCGGGGCGTCCGGAAGATGCGGGAATCTGCATTGAATCCATAAAATATTTCAAAGACAGGCTGCCGATCCTGGGTATCTGCCTTGGGCATCAGTCCATCTGTGAAGCATTTGGAGGTATCGTCTCCTATGCAAAAGAGCTGATGCACGGCAAGCAGAAGGAAATCCATAAAGTTGGTGAGAGTCAGATATTTGAGGGATTGCCGGATACTTTCCTGGCAGCCAGATATCATTCACTGGCAGCGCTCCGGGATACGTTACCCGAAGAACTGGTCGTTACCGCAGAATCTGAGGACGGAGAGGTGATGGCACTGGAACATAAAAAATATCCGATCTTCGGATTACAGTTCCATCCGGAATCGGTTATGACACCAGATGGAAAAACGATGATCGAAAACTTTATGAAAGTTGTAAGGGAAAAGTAAAATTGAACAGAAACTGTCCCGGATAACGGACAGTACGGAAGTTGTAAGACAGAGAATGGTAATCCATAAAAGATAGGATCGTTACAGAACAGGAGGGAACAAGAATGATCAGAGAAGCAATCATCAAACTTTCAAAAAAAGAAGATCTTACATATGACGAAGCAGAATCCGTAATGAATGAGATCATGGATGGAGCGGCAACACCGGTACAGATGGCATCCTACCTGACCGCACTTTCCATGAAAGGCGAAACCATTGATGAGATCACAGCATCTGCAGCAGGTATGCGTGCACACTGCATCAAACTTCTTCACGATATGGATGTCCTGGAGATTGTAGGAACCGGCGGTGACGGAGCAAACTCCTTCAACATTTCCACAACTTCTTCTCTTGTGATCGCGGCAGGAGGCGTTCCGGTTGCAAAACACGGAAACCGTGCAGCATCCTCCAAGAGCGGAGCCGCAGATGTTCTGGAAGCTCTTGGCGTAAAGATTACCATTCCGCCAGAAAAAAGTGCCGAAATCCTGAAAAAGATCAACATTTGTTTCCTGTTCGCACAGAATTATCACATTGCCATGAAATATGTGGCACCGATCCGAAAAGAGCTGGGAATCCGTACAGTATTTAATATCCTCGGACCATTAAGCAACCCGGCAGGTGCAAACATGGAGCTGATGGGAGTCTTCGATCAGTCACTGGTAGAGCCTCTGGCGCAGGTTATGATGAAACTTGGCGTGAACCGTGGAATGGTTGTTTTCGGACAGGACAAGCTGGATGAGATCTCCATGAGTGCACCGACTTCTGTATGCGAGATCAAGGATGGATGGTTCCAGTCCTACGAGATCACACCGGAGCAGTTCGGTTACACTCGCTGCAGCAAAGAGGAACTTGCAGGTGGCACACCGGCAGAAAATGCAGAGATCACAAAAGCCATTGTAAACGGAACCGAAAAAGGCCCGAAGCGTCAGGCTGTATGCATGAACGCAGGTGCCGCACTTTATATCGCAGGAAAAGCAGAGAGCCTGGAAGCCGGCGTGAAGATGGCAGAAAATCTGATCGACAGCGGAGCCGCCGCAGCGAAGCTTGAGGAATTTATCAGATTAAGCAATGAAATTTGAGGATAATGGCGGGAGGAGAGGAATTGGCAACCCCATTAATTGAAATATTAAGTTGTCAGACTCCTTGAAATTGCCGAATGAGAGTTGAAATATCGAGGAGACAAACAAAGAATGAGTGAAAAAAACATTCTGGAAGAAATCGCAGAAAAGACAAGAGAACGTATCCAGAAGGAAAAACTTCAGCTTCCTCTGGAACAGCTGAAAGCTCTGGCAGAAAAAGCACCACAGCAGCCTTCCTTTCTGGAAGCCCTGAAAAAACCGGGCATGTCCTACATCTGTGAAGTAAAAAAAGCATCTCCCTCCAAGGGGCTGATCGCACCGGATTTTCCATATGTGGAAATTGCGAAAGAATACGAGGCAGCAGGTGCATCCGCAATCTCCTGCCTTACAGAGCCTTTTTATTTCATGGGAAGTGATACTTATCTTCGTGAGATCACGGAAACGGTGGCTATCCCGGTCCTCCGGAAAGACTTTACGGTGGATAAGTACATGATCTATCAGGCAAAAGCATTTGGCGCATCGGCAGTGCTTCTGATCTGCACCATTCTGGATGATCAGGAACTCCTGGAATACAGAGAGCTGGCAGAATCTCTGGGAATGGATGCACTGGTGGAAGCCCACGATGAGGAAGAAGTGGCAAGAGCACTGAAAGCAGGAGCGAAGATCGTCGGTGTAAATAACCGTGATCTGAAAACCTTCAAAGTTGATATGAATAACAGCATCCGTCTTCGAAACCTGGCACCGTACAATGTGGTATTTGTTTCCGAGAGTGGCATCAAAAATGCCGGAGACATTGCCATCCTGGAAAGAAACCGGGTAGGCGCCGTTCTGATCGGTGAAACCCTGATGAGAAGCCCGGACAAAAAAGCGGCGTTGGAAGAGTTAAATGGCGGAGCACTGAGATGAAAACAGAACAGAACAACACCATACGACAGGAAAGAGGCTGTGCGGATCGGAAACAGCAGGAGAAGCCGGTCAGAACCAGGATCAAGATCTGCGGCCTTACCCGCCTGGAGGACATTCAGGCAGTTAATGAAGCAAAACCAGACTTCTGTGGATTCATTGTAGAATTTCCAAAAAGCAGAAGAAACGTCACAGGAGCTCAGTTACGAACTCTCCGGGAAAAGCTGGATGAGAGTATTTTGCCGGTAGGCGTATTCGTCAATGCACCGGTGGAACTTCCCGCACAGCTTTTAAACGAAGGAACCATTTCCCTGGCACAGCTTCACGGACAGGAAAACGAAGATTATATCAGACAGCTTAAGATTATGACAGACCAGCTTCTGATAAAAGCTTTTTCCATAAAAACAGAAGAAGATGTAAAGCGGGCGATCCGTTCGGAAGTAGATTACATTCTTCTGGATCAGGGAGCCGGGGGCACCGGTGAGACCTTTGACTGGAGCCTGGTACCGTCCATAAAACGTCCCTGGTTTCTGGCCGGAGGCCTTGGGTGTGATAATTTGGAAACAGCCATAAAAATGCTTCATCCCTGGGCTGTGGACTTAAGCAGCAGTGTAGAAACCGATGGGCACAAAGACCCGGATAAAATAGTGAAAGCGGTACAGACCGTGAGGAACATAAAGGAGGATTTTTAACATGTCAAAAGGAAGATTCGGCATCCATGGCGGACAGTACATCCCGGAAACACTGATGAACGCCGTTCTGGAGCTTGAGGAAGCATACAACCATTACAAAAACGACCCGGAATTCAACCGCGAGCTCACAGAGCTTCTCAATGAATACGCAGGAAGACCTTCCCGTCTTTACTATGCGGCACACATGACCGAAGATCTGGGCGGAGCCAAAATCTATCTGAAACGTGAGGATCTGAACCACACAGGTGCACACAAGATCAATAATGTATTAGGTCAGGTGCTTCTGGCAAAAAAAATGGGAAAGACCCGTGTCATTGCAGAGACCGGTGCAGGTCAGCACGGCGTGGCAACTGCAACCGCAGCAGCGCTGATGGGCATGGAATGTGAAGTCTTCATGGGAAAAGAGGATACCGAGCGTCAGGCCCTGAATGTATACAAAATGCGTCTCCTCGGAGCGAAAGTCCATGCAGTCACAAGCGGAACCGCAACTTTAAAAGATGCCGTTTCCGAGACTATGCGTGAGTGGACAAACCGTATCGCAGACACCCACTATGTACTGGGATCTGTTATGGGACCCCACCCGTTCCCGACTATTGTCCGTGATTTCCAGGCAGTTATTTCCAAGGAGATCAAAGAGCAGATGCTGGAAAAAGAGGGCAGACTTCCGGATGTTGTCCTGGCCTGCGTAGGCGGCGGCTCCAATGCCATCGGAACTTTTTATAATTTTATTGATGACAAAGATGTCCGTCTGATCGGATGTGAGGCAGCAGGCCGCGGTGTGAATACTGCAGAGACTGCAGCAACCATCGCAACCGGCCGTCTGGGAATCTTCCATGGTATGAAATCCTATTTCTGCCAGGATGAGTACGGACAGATCGCACCGGTATACTCTATCTCCGCAGGTCTGGATTACCCGGGCGTAGGACCGGAGCATGCACACCTTTATGACATCGGAAGAGCAGAATATGTGCCGGTAACCGATGATGAGGCAGTAGATGCATTTGAGTATCTTTCCAGAACAGAAGGAATTATTCCGGCAATTGAAAGTGCTCATGCAGTAGCCTATGCGAAAAAGATCGCACCAACACTTGGAAAAGACAAGATCATGGTAGTTACCATTTCAGGACGTGGAGATAAAGACTGTGCGGCAATCGCCCGCTACAGAGGGGAGGATATTCATGAATAAGAGAATTACAGAAGCTTTTGCAAACGGAAAGGCATTTATTCCTTTTGTAACCTGCGGAGATCCGTCACTGGAGGTTACCGAGCAGCTGGTATATGCAATGGAAGAAGCAGGCGCAGACCTGATCGAGCTTGGAATTCCGTTTTCAGACCCTACCGCAGAGGGACCGGTGATCCAGGAAGCCAATGTCCGGGCACTGTCCGGCGGAGTCACTACAGATAAAATTTTTGCAATGGTAGAAAAAATCCGTAAAAATACAAAAATTCCCATGGTGTTTATGACCTATGCCAACGTAGTATTTTCTTATGGAACGGAACGCTTTATCAAAAAAGCAGCAGAGATTGGAATGGACGGGCTGATCCTTCCTGATGTTCCGTTCGAAGAAAAAGAAGAGTTCGACGCTGTCTGCAAACAGTACGGCCTGGATCTGATCTCCCTGATCGCGCCGACCTCCCATGAACGAATTGCCATGATTGCCAAAGAGGCAGAAGGTTTTGTGTACTGCGTATCTTCGCTTGGAGTTACAGGAATGCGAACCAACATCACAACCGACATCGGGGCCATGGTAAAACTGGTAAAATCCCAGAAAGACATTCCATGTGCAGTAGGATTCGGAATTTCCACTCCGGAGCAGGCAAAAAAAATGGCCGATCAGTCCGATGGTGCTATTGTTGGATCAGCTATTGTGAAGCTCTGCGGAGCCTACGGCAAAGACTGCGTGCCGAAGGTGAAGGCGTATGTGAAAGAGATGAAGGATGCAATAAGATAATTTATCTGTTATGGATATTTATATAGTTGAAGACATAGGAGCATAATAAAAAGAATGCTGTTCTATCATCAAATGAAATGATGGGACGGCATTCTTTTTGTTTCCTCATATATTACTTTGCTTCCAATTGCCGGATCATACGGTTAATGATCGCAGCAGATTCTTCCGGTGTGTAATAAACATCCGGGTCCATATTTGTCAGGAAATCCTGAAAAATCTGAAGGATAAACGGTTCAGTGATCGCAAAGCACATATGCTCTCCGGCATTTGTCTGATAGGTAAGGGAACACGTATTTCCACAAAGAGCCATTCGAAGATTTTCAGACAGATGATTCAAAGGTTTTTTCAGGATCCGATAAGCACCCTTCTGACAGCACTGAGCGATTTCATGAAGGATACGGATACGCTGTTTCACAGTCAGAGGATGGTAAAACGTGGATGGGATTTCTTCGAATAATCCATCCTGCAGAAAGCGTGTCATACCATATTCTGTAAAGTATATGATGAATTTTTCATCTTTGATCCGCTGCATATTATCGATAAATAAAGCATCTGCCATAGAGATAACAGCATCTGCTCCGGGAATATTGTAATTAAAAATCTCTTTCAGCAGATCTCTTCGCAGAAATGGTAAAATACATGCTTCAGGCTGGATAAAGATTGCCACATCGGCAGAAGCCCTTGTGTTTGCAACAAACTGGAAAAGGGACGGCAGATCATCTGCGACAATAGGAAATGTCTGGAATACAGGCTGGCAGAGATCCTGATGGGAGCGGAAAAGATTCCACAACGCCTGTAAAATTTCCGAATCCTGATATAAGATCCCCATCTGGTAATCGGAAGAACACGTGATTGCATATTCCGAAGTCAGAATCATATAAGGAAGAGCAGAAAGATTCTTAAAATATGAAATTTCATTGGTGTAAAAACAATGGATACGGTAATCCAGTTTGTTCATATAGATTGGAAAAAGATTTCTTAAATAATAAAGCTCATAAAGTTCATGGGCATCTGTAAACTGTGCCGTACGGTTCAGACTGAAAATATGATCGATTTGCAGGGAGCCGGCAGGCTGTATGGTAGAAAGCAAATGAAGCAAAAAAGGATAGTCAGGCTGCAAAAAAAGAGCAATCCGCCCATCTTTTTTTGAGGACTCTGCCATCAATATCCGGCGGACAGAAGAATCCACGGCCTGTCTGGAATTCAGCAGGAGACAGTTTTGTGAGGAAGTTAAAAAAGCAGCAGAACTTGTAAATGATGGCGTGATACTACATGAGGCAGGGGTCGATTTATTAGGAAAGTCAGATAAAAAATGTTCAATACTTTTATGGGTATAATAAGTGTTTTCTCCTATGCGGGCCATTTTCCAGGCTTCCTTAAGCTGATACGTTTCAAGAGGAGTCAGTTTTATGAAATAAGCAATCTGCTCGACCAGATCAGCTGACATAGGCTCCCGTTTTCCATTGATAAATTTGTAAACAGTAGAACGTTCCAGATTACAATAATGCGCCAGAGACATTACCTTAACATTTTTCTCATGAATATAATTTTTGAGTAAATCAGAAAATACAGACATAGGCAAAAATCCTTTCGTAACGACAAGTGATATTTTACAGTATATCATATTTGTATTAACAAAAATGATCTTATTTTCTAAAAAGCGTCAAAATGCAACAAAAAATGTGTCCACAAACTGCGCCCCATCTTGTGATGACGGATAAGATTTCTTAAAATTGTAGTAAATATGACGATATTTTCTGGAATTTTCGTGGAAGGATAAATAAATAGAAAAGAGATCGACAATTTGAACATGAAAATAGACTGACACAGCCAGTGGTGGTCTAAAGGTAAGTTACTGGAGCGAGTTTGATCAAAGAAGGAGTATGCCTGTATGCTGACAGTGATTTTAGCGGGTGGAAAAGGAACACGTATTTTAGAAGAAACAAGATTAATACCAAAGGCACTGGTAAGAATTGGCAATAAACCTATTATTGAGCATATTATGGAGTGCTATGAGAAACAGGGCTTTAATGAATTTTTGATTTTAACCGGCTATAAAGGAGAAAAAATATTTGATTATTTTAAATCGAAAACAAATATAACTTTCTTAGAGGAACAGAAAGACTGTATGATAATAAAATCATCCAATTCAAAAGTGACAGTGTTGGATACTGGTGAGGAAACGGGAAGTGCGGCCAGATTGCGTATTGCCAGGCCGTATATAAATGAGAAACGTTTTATGTTGACTTACTGTGATGGCCTGTGTTCTGTCAATTTTGATAATCTTCTTAATTTTCATAAAGAACACGGGGGAATGGTTACATTAACAGCGGTAAGGCCAGAACCAAGATTTGGAATATTGGAGATCATGGAGAATGGAAAAGTAAAAGCTTTAAGAGAAAAAGAACGCAGGGATTCGCCAGTTATTAATGGCGGATTTATGGTAATAGAGTCGGATATTTTTAATTTTTTAACGGAGGAAATGAATCAGTTAGAAAAGGATGTGCTGGTTCCATTATCAGAAAACGGAAAGCTGACGGCATTTTACCATGATGGCTTCTGGCAATGTATGGACACTTTGCAGGAGAAAAAATATTTATGTGAGTTATGGGAGACAAAAAAGGCACCTTGGGTGAATTAAAAAAGGATGGAGAGATATGAGGGTACTGGAGGAAGATCTGAATGCTGTAAGTCATTCAATGAGTACAGAAGAAAAAGAGTTTTATAAAGATGGAGTAATTCTGATCACAGGGTGTGCCGGAGCTATCGGATATGAGTTTCTTCACTATTTAATACATTATGCGGGGGCTAAAAGAATTATCGGAATCGATAATTGCTGTCTGGGTTACCCAAATTGGATGAAACGACTGGTGGAAACGGGACAATTAGAGTTCTACCACAGAGATATTTCTGTTATGGACCTGGATGAGATCATGGATGCGGAAGAAGTGACGCATATATTTCATATGGCATCTCTGGCATCACCGGTTGCATATAGGGAGAATCCTCTTTTGACGATGGATGCAAATGTTGAAGGATGTCGGAATTTATTAGAATATTATAAGAATAAAAAGCTTAAAACCTTTTGCTATTTTTCCAGCAGTGAAATCTATGGTTCACCGGAAGATGCGCAAATACCAACCAGTGAAGAGCAGTGGGGAAGAGTCAACTGCGTAGGACCAAGAGCCTGCTATGATGAAGCAAAGAGATATTCAGAAACATTGTGCCAGGTATTTGCAAAGAAATATAGTGTTCCCTGTGTGATTTTAAGACCTTTTAATATCTTTGGACCTGGAATGAAGCTGAATGATGGAAGAATGCCAACAGATTGTGCCCGGGCGGTAGTTTTGAATAAGGATATTCCAGTGTATTCTGATGGAACACCGACCAGAACATTTTGTTATATGTCTGATGCTATTACATGGATTTTAAAGGCAGCCGCACGGGGTACATTTGATGTATTTAATATTGGGATGGATTCGCCGGAGCTTACAATGCTGGGATATGCCAAAATGTGTGCATTGATTGGCCAAAAATCTTTTGGATACGAGGGAAAAGTAGAATTCCAGGTATCGGAAGATCAGGATTTTTTAACCGATAATCCGCGAAGACGTTGTCCGGATTTGTCGTATTCTCAGAAAAAACTGGGATTTCACCCACAGTTGTCAACGGAGGAAGGAATATACAGATTCTTAACTTTTCTAACAGAATACAGAGAACAGCTTGAGGAGGAGTGGACGTGGTAATTACAGTAATAGGTATGGGATTTGTAGGGTTGACAGCGGCAGTTGGGTTTGCTGCAAAAGGACATCAGGTGTATGGCATTGAAAAGAATGATGCCAGAAGACATTGTATCGAAAACGGAGAGCTTCCTTTTTTTGAGCCGGAAATGCAGGAGTATTTGGCACAAACATTAAATCGTAATTTTTATATACAAAAGGAACAAAATGGTGCGGTAGAGTCTAGTGATTGTGTGTTTTATTGTGTAGGAACGCCAGTTGGAGAGAATGGGTGTGCAGATCTTAACTTTCTTACCGTGGCAATAAAAGAGACATTATCAATTCTTCCAAAAAATTCCGGAACAACGTTGGTTGTGAAGTCTACAGTTCCTCCAGGTACACTCAGGGATCGAGTGTTGCCATTGGTCTGTCAAAGTGGACTGACACCTGGGAAGGATGTGGAGCTGGCTAATAATCCGGAATTTTTGAGAGAAGGAAAATGCTGGGATGATTTTATAAATGCGGACCGGCTTGTCATTGGGGCCTTTACGGATCGGGGATATACACAGGTGGCAAAAGTGTATGAGAGCTTTTCGGCACCGGTAGAAAGGGTAAATCCGACGACCGCAGAGTTTATCAAGTATCTGTCGAATACGATGCTGGCAACAATGATCAGTTATTCAAATGAAATGGCTAATGCAGCAGACCGGATTCAGGGGATAGAGATAGGCAGAGCATTTCATATTCTACATAAAGACCGGAGATGGGAGCAAAATCTGATGTCTTCGTATGTGTATCCAGGTTGTGGATATGGAGGATACTGCCTTCCGAAGGATACACAGGCAATGTGGTTTGCCGGAACACAGGCGGGCGCACGGATGCCGATTTTGAAGGCGGCTATAGAGACAAATCAGGAAATGCCGGAAATAATCTGTGACCGTTTATTAAATGGAAGTATTCCGGGAGAGACGATTGGAATTCTGGGGCTTGCGTTTAAACCTTTTACTGACGATGTGAGAGACACACCGGCTGCCCGCATTATTGCATGTATGAGGAGGCGGGGAGTAACAGACATTCTGGCGTATGATCCTCTGGCAGAAGCAGAATTTTTGGCGCATTATCCGGAACTTGAAGTGATCTGTCCTGGAAATCTGGAAGTAATGCTGCAAAAATGTGACCGGTTAGCGATTGTGACAGCATGGCCGGAGTTTGAAGATTTGAGTCGTCGTGAGAATGTTTGGGACTTCCGATATATGCAGTAAATGATGGAGGAAAGAAGATGCTGATATATGGACATGAAAAACAGGTTATCCAATTGCTTGAACTGGGAACAATAAATGCTCAAATTCATGAGATTTTGAAACGAGGATACCAGATCGTATCAGGAGTGGAAGAATTAAAGAAAATGGAGGATCTTCAGACAGAGATTTTGATTCTGGATACTATGGATATGAAAGTTCTACATTTACTCTATCAAAAAAAATGGAAAAATGTATTCTTTCCAGTATGCGATGAAATTCTGTCAGTGAACAGTCCGGATGCTGATCAAATACTGGAAAGGAAGCTTCGGTCCTGTGTGAATTGGAGATGGCATAAAGAGGTCAACCGATTTCGGATGCTGAGATGTTATCTTCTTCGAAAGCCAGTGATGGATGCATTACCAAGCCATATTCAACTGGAGCATACATCCTATTGTAATGCTATGTGTATCATGTGCGGGCACGCGATTTATGGGAATCGGGGAGCAGAGCATATTTCGGAGAAACTGGTAGAACGGATCACTTCACTGCTGCCATCCTGTGAATTGATGGTTCTTCACGGATATGGAGAACCGCTGATGACAAAACATTTAGATACATTACTGGAATTGTATCAAAAATATGAAATCGAAGTGACGATGAATACAAATCTTTCTTTTCTTCCACAGAATATACTGGAACATTTGAGCCCGGTGGCAAAACATCTTCGAATCTCCTGTGATGGAGTATCTAAAGAAATCTATGAAGGAATTCGACCTGGATTATCATTTGAAAAGTTTTTGGAAAATTTGGAACGATTGCAGAAGTGTTCTCCGAAAATAGAACTCATGATGGAAACCGTGATCATGCGACAGAATGTTGAACAAATACCAGAGATGGTCCGTTTTGCCTGGGAGCATGGATTTTCTCAGATCAGTTTAAATCGTCTTGGAAGTCATCCAGTACTAAACAATGCGAAAGACTGTCTGACGGAGTATCCGCATTTGACCAGTTACTATCTCCGAAAAGGAATTGAACTGGGAAAAAAGCTTGGCATTCGGGTGTTTTATCCAGTGGAATGGCTTGGCAGTGAGGAAAGTCAGGAAATCATGGAAGAAGAGAAAAAAAGAGCGGATGCACTTCCTTTTCGAATGGAACCGTTATTCTGTGTTGAAGATCAGAAAATGATGATTCACAATGCAGTACTTCTGGACAGAAAAGATATTTCTTTGACTCCGGGAAAATACACATGTACAGGCATGTGTGATTCGTTGCTGGGACGTACGAATCTGGATCTTGAGGGAAATGTTTATGCCTGTTGTATGAATACATTGCAAAAAGTAGGCAATCTTTTTGAAATGAATGACAGAGAATTCTATAATGCACCTGCACTTGTGAAGATGAGGGAAAGCTTTTATCAGGGAAAGGTTCCTGCTTACTGTGATCAGTGTTCTTATGTTATGAATCATACGCTGGCATTAGCTGAGGTGAAGAGAAAGGTGAATATTACATGAGTGATGAATTGATAATGGTAGACCTGAATGATGAAGAAGTAGGGCATCAGGGAAAAATGGACACTCACAGAAATGCAAGTCTTCATCGTGCATTTTCGGTGTTTTTATATAAGATCGTGGATGAAAAAGTGTATATACTGCTGCAGAAACGCGCAGAAGAAAAGTATCATTCGGGAGGTCTGTGGACGAATGCCTGCTGTTCCCATCCAAGATATATGGAGACACTTACAGAAGCGGTACCACGCCGCATGCAGGAAGAGCTGGGAATAAATACTGAAGTCAGGGAGATATTTTCTTTTGTCTATTTTCACAGATTTTCTGAAACCTGTGCAGAGTATGAGTATGACCACGTATTTGTCGGAAAGTGGGATGAGAAAGTGATTCCGAATCCGCAGGAAATCTCAGAGACAGCCTGGGTAGAACTCTCTGATTTGGAATATAAGATGATGAGAGAACCGGACAGATATACATCATGGTTTATGATCGCGGCACCAAAGGTCTTTTCGTTTCTCCGCAGGGAGGAGTGTATATGAAGATACTGAAAGAGTGGGGGCAGATATTTCGTGTGGGTGAATGGTATGATTCGAAAGTTCCGATGTTACTTTTGCCGGCATTATATATCATGATCATCGAGGGGACGGCATCGGCAGAGCATGCTCTTGGAAATGTGATACTTCTTCTTATTTTTGACAGTGTGTTTCTGGCTTTTGGATATCTGATCAATGACTATGCGGATATGGATGTTGATAAAAAGGCTGGCAAAGAGAAAGTAATACATCGATTTTCTGTAAAGGTCTCTCTTTTTATAGTCATTGCCTCTGTCATTTTGGGATGTTTACCTGTGCTGGTGGTTTCACATGAATGGAAAACAGTTCTGGTATTAGGTATCATATATTTTTTTGGAGGATCTTATTCTGCACCGCCGCTTCGATTTAAAGAGCGTGGTGTTTTTGGACTTATAGTATCTTCAACGGCTCAGAGATGCTTTCCATTACTTCTGATTCCGGTATTGTCAGGTACATCCGTTGATGCGGAGTATGTGTTGTGGATGTTATTGAGTTTTTGCGTAGGAATCCGGTACATATTGGTACATCAGTATATTGACGCGGAAAATGATCAAAAAACAGGTGTACAGACATATGCAATTCAGCATCAGTCGGAAGTGGCAATTTTAATTAAATGTGCATTTGTCGCGGAGCTTGTGCTTATTATTGTACTTTTAGCACCAATCTGTCGGGAGTACTGGTGGACAAATATGTTTTGGATATGCTACGTTTTTTTGTCTCTGATCCGTTGGAGAGGCTGCAAAATGGTATATGGACATGGTGGATTATATTCTTTTGACCAGGTACCGTTGGAAGATTTTTATAATCATTTTCTGCCGTTGATTTTTGTGATTCTTCTGATGCAGCAGGACTTGAAGTGGTGTGTTTTATTTGTAGCCTGGATGGGAATTCTGCTGCGCCCAGCAATCAGACATCTGGAATTTCCAGTTAAAATATGGAAGAATCGTCGAAGGGAAAGAGAGGATAAAATTTATGAAAGATAATCTGTTCAGTGCAGTATATGAAGTAGAAAAGATACTGTTTGGTGACAGTGATAAACAAAATATGAGAAAGGAAGTAAAGAAGTGCATTTCAGAACATAAAGTGCCGGAAGGCCCCAAATATCTGATGATGAAGATCACCAACAGATGTAATTCAAATTGCACATACTGTTCTCATGCATATTCGAATAAGGAAGAAGAAAAAAGTGATATCAGCCTGGATTTGATTAAGAAAACAATTCATGAGGCGGGGAAAATGCATGTGACTGCTGCATCCATTAATGGAGGAGAACCTCTGGTACGTCAGGATATTAGTGAGATTATCCGTTTGCTTATATCAGAGCATATTACACCGGTTCTTATGACGAATGGATTGTTACTTCCAGAACGGTGGGATGAGCTTGGTGCGGCAGGCCTTCGTTACATTATCATGTCGTTCGATTCTCTGGATCCGGAGACATATAATAAACAACGTGGTGCAAACTTTCAGGATGCGATGGCGGGAATTGATGCTGCAGTTGCATTGAAGGAAAAGTATGGAAATGCACATATCCATGTAACGACTGTGCTTACAAAAAATAATGCCGGAGAACTTCCTGGATTTATTGAATATATGACAAGTCGTGGAATTTATGTGCAGATCAGTCCATATCATCATTTTAATCCTTCTGTTCCGAATGAACTGCGGATTACAGATCCGGAAGAGATTTTTACACTTACAGGAAAATTATTACAGATGAAACGAGAAGGGATGCTGATCGCAAATTCGGAAGGATTTATTACACATCTTCCTGACTTTTTCCTGAAAGATCAGAGAGTGCCGATGGATTATCGTTGTCTGATCGGATATACGAATGTATTTGTAGATGCGTATATGAATGTACATTGTTGCTGGGATGGATGTTTCAAACCAATTGGTAACCTTCAGGAACATTCACTGAAAGAAATATGGAACAGCAAAGCGTATCAGGATGCACGTGAAAAGATGATGAACTGCGACTGCAGTGGATGCTGGTATCTGTGCACAGGAGAAGTGACAATGTTTTTATTAGATCAGGAGATGTGACATGGAGCAGCGATTAAATCTTTCAATTGTAATTCCAACAAATGGCAGAGTCAGTTTGGTGGAGAGGCTTCTGAAAAGCCTGATTTCAGAGAGAAAAGCGTACCCGTACGGGGAGACAGAAGTTCTGATCGTAAATAGTGGAGATGAAAATGATGCGGAGCAGATAGAAAAACTTTGTCATACTTATCAGGCGATATTTATTCCGGGAGAGAACAGCGTCCGGAAAAAAAGAAATCTTGGTATAAAAAATGCACAGTATGAAGTGGTATTGTTTTTGGATTCGGATGTTGCGGCCACGGATGGGCTTTTGAAATACCATGCGGAAGGATTTCTGAATGCTACAGAGGAAAATCTGGGTGGTGTATTCGGGCTGACTCGTTTTGTCGGAAGGAAAACATGGTGGTGGAAAGTTGTAGAACAGACGACATATCTGGATTCTTTTTCCTTTGCGGAACGTTTCCCGTATAATTCCTGGACAATAGGAAATAATGTGTCCTTTTACCGGAGTGTGCTGCTGGAAGTTGGAATGTTCGAAGTAAATTTCCCATTTCCTCTGGGAGGGGACGATCTGGATATGACATATCGCATTACGAAGTCTGGTTATCTGATCAAGTCCTGCCCGCAGGCGGTTACACTTCATTCGACCGAAACCTGGAATCATCCGAAGGCAATCTATGATCGTACGCATCGATGGGGAAGTATGGATTACTTTCTCAGCCAGAGGCATCCGGAGATCTTTGTAGACTGTATTCCAAAGAGTGGTATATTATTTGCCGGTGCATTTCTGGCAGGAGGGATTTTGTCAGCATTATTTAGAAGTGGTCAGTCATTGTTCCATGTGCTTTTATGGTTTTTGCTGCATGTGATAATCGTATATATTTATGACTGTATTCATGGAGAAGGTGGAAATCCCTTGTATTATGCTATGGGCAAGATGATCCGTGCATTTTATCGGATGTACTATCAGAAAGCAGGTTTAAAAAATCATGATATCAGCTGTATACATAAAGAGATGTCGTTTTCTCTGGAACAAACAAAATATATGCAGAAAAGAGAAAATGCAGTGTTTTCAATCTATTTGATCACGTTTTTGGTCATGCTGTTGAGTGTATGTATAGGACGGTTGATATAGAGGTGTAATTATGGACGGGATTAGTATTGTGATCATTTCGCGTGGGCGAGAACAATTATTGGAGGAGCTGTTACTGTCGGTGCAGAAAGCACAGAAACAGGTGGATGTTTCGACAGAAATAGTCCTTATAGACAGCAGCCTTGGAGACGCCAGAGAAAAAGTGCGTTTGCTCAGTGAAAAGTATCATACGAAGTATTTTTATAAGGATGTATCCGTATCAGCAAAAAGAAATTATGGCGTGCAGCAATGTCAGTATGAAGTGGTGTTGTTTCTGGATTCGGATTGTCTGGCGACTCCTGAACTTTTAAAGCATTATGTAGATATTTACCGGGAACATCCGGAGGCTGGAGGAGCAGCGGGGCCACTGGAATTTGTGGGAGAGGATACCTGGTTCTGGAAAGTTGTGGAAAAAACGCCATATACCATATTTTTTTCTACAGCGAAGTGGGGAAAAACATTAACATGGGCTCCAACAGCAAATTTTTCAGTAAAGAAAGAGGCTTTTTTGAAAGTCGGAGGATTCGATGAGACATTTCAAAAGAATCCGGGAGGCGAAGATGTGGATATGGGACTTCGGCTGTCAAAAGGGGGCTATACATTATATAGTGTTCCAGAGGCGCTTGTGTACCATAGTAAATCTACATGGAGTCCTGTCAAGGCCATGTTTCGCAGAGTATTTCATTATGGTGCCGGAGATCTGCATCTGATTGACAGGTATCCGCAGATGGGATGCAGTTGTATGCCGAGACGTTTTCTGATGATTTTGTGTGGAATGTTGTTGTATCTGCTTCTTGGCTGCATGGTGAACCCCTGGTTTTTTATTGGAAGTGTGACAGTTCCGTTCTGGGAAATGGGAATGATGAGTTTATGTGTAAACCATTTCATGAAATATAAAGGAACTACTTTTGGAAAACAATTTGTTGTGCAGGCTCTGATTTTATGGAATGAGGCAGGATATCTGTGGGAATGTGTCCGGAAGAAAAAATTACATAATATTGGAATGCAGATGATTTATTTTAAACCGCAGATGGATGGAGTCTGTTACCAGAATGTGGTTACAGCCGTAATATACAGTTTGTTTTTGCTGATTACCTATATACTTATAATGTTAGGAGCGTAATGAAGTGGTGAAAAGAGCAATAGATGCAATACAGAAGGGATATTTTAATCTTGCGTTTTATACGGACCACTGCAAAAAAAATGGAGTGCATCTGGCTGACGTAAAGACAGAGGAACAGTTTTTAAAGATTCCGTTTACAGTGAAAGAAGATTTGCGGAACACATCTGCGTACGACCGAACAAAAACTGATCCGAAGGACATCTATGGAGTGTACTCAAGTAATGGAACTACCGGAAAAAAGACATTTTATGTGCACAGCTGGAAGGATCATGAGAAACAGGCAGAATTTGTAAGGACATTTTATTCGGCAATTGGAATGAAGCATGGAGGACTTGGAGCTATATTTGGACCAATAGGAAGTCCGATCATGGGGCATTGTATGATGTGGCAATTTCATGCAATGCAGATGGGTATGACACTTTGTCCGATGCCTTCTCCTGAAAATATCATAGATGTAATTCAAAATCTTCCGGTGACAGATATTGCAACACTTCCACAGGTAGCTTCGGTTATGGCTTCAAAGCCTGAGTGGCAGGAAATTGCTGCCAAATCATCGGTAGAGAGGCTGATACTTGGAGGAGATTTTTTGTCTGATGCCAGAAGAAAACTTCTGGAAGAAACATGGAATGCAAAAGTATATAATTCCTTTGGAATGAGTGAAGTGTTCGGCCCAATCGGTAATGAATGCACTCAGCAGGCCGGTTTTCATTATCCGGATAAGGATCTGTATATTGAGGTTGTATCCCCGGAAACAGGAGAGCCAGTGCCGAAAGGAGAAGTAGGCGTAGGTGTATATACAACATTGTGGGAGAAGGGATTTCCGTTGCTTCGTTACTGGTCAGGAGATCTGATCCGTATTATACAGGAACCATGTCTTTGCGGAAGTGACCTTCCCAGATTTGAATATTTTGGACGCATGACGGATTGTGTAAAATTAGCGAATGGAACCTGGATCTCACCAAAGCAGGTGGAAGAATATACTCTGTCGGCGGGAATTTTACATTGTCAGGTTCAGCTTCACAAAGATGGAAGTGCATGTCTGGTGTATGATGAAGCAGGGGTCAAGCCGGCAGAACAATTATTTCAGCAGTTGAAGGAGTTGCTGTCCTGTGATGAGGTAACTGGTCAACCAATGCCCTTGGAGAAAATGGAACTGCGTGGAGTGAAGCCCAAATATCTGGTGGAATACGGGAAATAGATACGGGAAATTTTTATGATCGTTTCTGTGTATAGTGATGTTAAGGAGAAGAAGTAATGAAATCATATGAAATACTTGCTCCGTCAGGCAATATGAAAGATGTGAAATTAATGGTCCGGGAAGGAGCAGATGCCATCTATGTGGGACTGGAAGGATACAGTTCCCGTCCAAACAGTGCAGATTTTACTTTGGAACAGATACAGGAAGCCGTTACTTTCTGCCATGAGCATGGAGTATTGTTATATATTGCAATCAACGCCAATGTTGGGCAGGATCAGATGGATACACTAATTCAGCAGATATTCGAACTGGACAGAATGGGTGTGGATGCAGTGATCTTTACTGAATTCGGTCTGGTGCAGTTCTTTTCTGGAAAGCTTAATCATGCCAAGATGCATGCAAGTACATTAATGGGTGTCTACAATATTGAAACAGTCAGGCTGTTAAAAGAAATGGGAGTAACCCGGATTATTTTTTATGCGAATCTCTATTTTGAAGAGATGGCAAAGATTATCAGTGCGGAGCCAGATATGGAGTATGAACTGGTTGCTGAAGGAGGCACTTGTTTTAATGATATTCGCCAGTGCAGAATTCCACATGGGATTCAGAATGGAGAACATATTCTTTTTTGCAGAAAACCTTTTGTATTGCAGGAGGATGGAAAGGTAACTGCCAAGGCAAAGCCTATATCTGAGCCGCCAACGCGTACTGCAGAAATTGCCGGGATTTTTATGGCAATGGGGATATATTCTTTTAAGATTGAGGGAAGGACCGTACCAGGGGAAAAGAGAGTACCGATGGTTCGGGCACTGAAAGAGAATCTTTTGAAGTTTAGTGAAGAAGAACATATAGATGCATATCTGCATTTCCTTACCCGTGGGAACAGGAGGTGTGAGCAGTGATTATTGCTCTTGAAACATACGACGAGAAAATAATAGACAAAATTGAAAAGAATGAAGAGGTTGACGGCGCTGTTTTGGGGGACATGTACTGTAATTACCGAATGTTTCCAGGCGGAAGCGCAGAGATAGAAGACAGAATGAGACAATTAAAAAAAGCAGGGAAAAAGGTTTATTATCAGACTTCGTGTTATCTGACGGATCCACTGTTTGAACAGACTGTACGGAATATCTGTTACTGGAAGCAGCAGGATCTGCTGGATGGAGTGTTTCTGCAGGATGTTGGCCTTTTGCATCGACTTGGACAGTTAAATGATGGGTTGCAGCTTATATGGAGTTATATGGGAGTTGCCAGGAACCGTGCAGTGAATCTGTTACATTATCAATTTCTCAGAACGCTGGCCCCTGTAACCATCGCAGTAGATAAGCCCTCACATTACAGAATCCTTCGGGAACATGGGATAGATACAATGTTGATGTATGGAAGGATTACTTATGCAACAGTAAATCGACTTTGCTATTATACTTATGAGAATAATTTATATGGAATAGATTGTAAACGTGCCTGTCTTCAGGGAAAACAGCATATGATAAATGAAACGTTTAATCTGGATATGTCTGTCGATGGATATCTGCTTGGAAAAAAGTATATTTATACGGAATCAGAGGAATATCCGGATCTTCTGTATGCACAGAATTATGAAGAATGCATGGAACGAATACAAGTATTAAAGGAAAGAGAGTAGAGATGAAAATATCGGTAGTAATTCCTGTTTATAACGAAGAAAAACATATCACACAATGCATTGATGCGCTGATACATAATACACGCAGACCGGATGAGATTTTGCTGGCAGATGGAGGATCTTCGGATCGAACCCTCATGCTGGCATCAAAATTTTCAGAAGTGACAATACTTGATAACCCACGTAAAACTGCGGCTGCGGGGAGAAATGTCGGTATCAGACATGCAAAAGGGGATATTATTGCATTTACAGATGGTGATTGCATTGTTGAAAAAAACTGGCTGGAGGAGATTGAAAAAGCATTTATTAAATATGAGCTGGATGGATTGGGCGGAAAAGTTACAACTGCTCCATTTGAGAATAAATATGAAAAATATTGGGGGACGCTTGCCTGGAAAGTAATTATGAGTTTTGGTGATGATGCTTACCAGGTAAAAGAAAAAAAGCTTAACGATGCATTTGTTACAGCGAACTGTGCTTATTCCCGAAAACTATTAAAACGGATCAAAGGGTTTGACCTGTGGTTTGCCAATAATGCAGAAGATGTAGATTTATGCTGGCGTGCCCTGGATCAGAAGGCAAAGCTTATGTATATACCTTCTGTTGTGATCAAAGCACATAGTGTGACTACATTAAAAGGAATAAAGCAGAAGAGTTTTCGTAATGGAGTATCCAGCAGTAAGTTACAGAAGAGATATGGAAAGTGGTTTAATTATGATATAAATATTTATAAAATGTGGGTTCAAAATTTTGTCGGCCTGTTTACTAAGAAGCCCGAAGCAAAATTAAATCTGATAGAAATTACATGGCATTTACTTGGAAAATATTATGGAAGCATTAAAGCACATGTGATTAATATATAAGTGAGAAAAATATGGATTATGATGTAATAATAATTGGTGCCGGACCCGCAGGCCTGACATGTGGATTGCAGCTTGCAAAGGCAGGAAAAAGCTGTCTGATAATAGAACAGAGGGAAGAACTGCGTGGAAAAGTTTGTGGAGATGGTCTTTCCAGTCATTGTATGCAGGTACTTAAAAAGATAAATATTCAGGAAGATGAACTTGTTTCGCTTGGCGGAAAAAAGATATACAGAAATATTACTTCGAATTTTGGACAGCTGGAACAAAGATATTACTGCAAAAGTAAAGAATACGAAAATTATGCATTTGGCCTGTCAAGGGATGTTTTTGATCCGTATTTATTACATTTGGCGCGTATGGCAGGAGCAGAAGTAAGACTTGGATGGAAAGTTTCAAAAATTGAGAAATATAATTCGGAGTATGTAATTGACAGCACCTTTAAGACTAAAAAAGTTGTCCTGGCATGCGGGGCTATGGGTGGAAAGAAATTAGGTGTTTTAAGACCTGAAAATTTACCGTTTGGTATTTCTGCAAGAGTTTTTGGCGACTGTAATTTAGCTTCGGATGCATTTTATTTTAAATATGACTGGCAATATGGCAATGGATATGCATGGCTGTTTCCAGTGGGTGAAAAATTATGGAATTATGGGGTATGGAGTGCGGATAAACAAAAAAATATTAATAACCTTTTTAAACAGCTTGAGCAACGCTTAAAACATACATATTTTTCCAGCATTCACTATGACAGACAACCCAAAGGGGCGTTGATCGGAGCTACGAAAGGGAAAGTAAAAAATAACCTGCTTCCTTGTATCGGCGACTGCGATTATATTGCATGTTATGAAAGTGGAGAGGGAATATCGTTTGCAATTGAAAGTGGTTATCATCAGGCAAACGCAATAATTAATGATATGGAAGCAGAAACAGTAAGTATCCCAATCAGAGATGCATTTTGTGGAGAAGTAAAAAAACTGGATAAAGAACCGTTGGTGAGACAGAATTTATGAAAAAAGTAAAACCTGGCTTGTTACGCTCATCTGGTAAGCTATAGTCATTTCAACCAACATCAAAAGAGATCTTCTCCAGTCGTTGAATTCAAAATTGGTTCAAAAAATATAGCATTTTATTTTTATGGAGCTGATTATGAATATATAAATCCAACATACTTGGAACGGAATTGAACAAGAGACATTCGGATGTGAAAATATTAAATGGTTGCAAAATACTGCAGAAACAGTATCTGAAATTCCAAAGGATATTCCAGAAGATGAATTTATAGTTGAGGATAACAATATAGTTAAAAATGAAACAGGAAATGAGAAAGCGGATTTTTCAAGCGGTGATTCTGAGTCTTTTGATGCAGAAAATTCAGAGACAGAGATACAGGAATTTGACGCACCTGTGGCCTACGAACAGGAGTTTGATTGTAAGTATGTTAGGTACAGTAGTAGGAGTATCAGCAGAAGAGTTTGTAGATGGGACTCAGCTGGAAGAGAAAATTGATACAGAAGAAAATTTAGAAAATAAAATAGAAGATAATATTGAAGAAGATGGCATTGAAGAACTGGTAAGTGATGAGATTCAGGAAGAGGATGCGGAGAAAGCAGAAAATATTGATTCGGAAATTGCTGATTTAGAAATGACAGAAAATATTTTTGTAGATGAAAATGTAGAAGAACTTACTAGAGAAGAAGAGAAGGAAGATACTTTAGAAGTAGAAACAAGTGATCAGAGTGAAAATGTCATTTCTGGTATATGTGGAGATAATTTGACATGGACATTGGAGAATGGGGTTTTGAGGATTTCAGGAGAGGGAAAGATGTATGATTTTTGTCTTGATGAGCCAAGTATAGATTGTCCGGAGGTTCCATGGCAGAATTATAAAGCTGAGATTAAGAAATTAATAGTAGACGAAGGAGTTACGTATATTGGGCTTTGGGCGTTTGTGTCGTGTAGAAATTTAAAGTATATTACGTTTCCGTCAAGTTTAAAGCGTATAGATTTTGAGGTATTTACGTGGTGCAGAAGTTTAGAGAGCATTAAATTTTCAGAGGGTTTGGATTCAATAGGATATGGTGCATTTCAGGGATGTGAAAATTTAAAAAGTATAATTTTTCCATCCAGTTTAAAATATATAGGGAATTCTGCATTTTGGGGATGTACAAGCTTGAATAATATTACATTGCCATCTTTACTCACTGTTATTGGTGAGGATGCGTTTAAACAATGTAGTAGCCTGAAAGAAGTTTGGTTAAGTGAGGGAATTAATTCTATTAGTTTTTATGATTTTGAGAGCTCTTCTATAACTAGTTTATCACTTCCTGCAAGTATTAAAGAGATTGCTCCAGAAAACTTTCCGGGCAATCTAGTTGATCTATATTATGGTGGTACAGAAAAACAGTGGAAAGAATTATGTAAGAGAAAGGATTTTTTAAATTATTTTTTAAATGTCCGGTGGATATTGAAGTGTACAATTCCCAGGGAGAAAAAATTGGTTGTGCAAATGAGACAGAATTGTGGTATGACGACAGTATTGAAATTGTAAGTCAGGGCGGGGCTAAAATAGTTACCGTGTTAACGGAAGATCTTCCCAATGTAAAAGTATTTAGTAGAGAATACGGAACGATGGATTGTACTATAGAGGAATTAAATGCTGATCATAAGCCAATCGGAAGACTGAATTATTATAATATTAGCCTTACACCAGGACAGGAATACAGTGTAGATGTAAATAAGAATCTGGAACAAAACAAGAACTCTATGGTGATAGAGACAAATGGGCAGAATATTTTAGCTGATGAATATGTTTCAGTAAAAGAATCAGCAGGCGTATTGATTTCCTGTAAGGTTGAATCAGATGATGGAACTGATGGCGGAAGGGTAAGAGGAAGTGGAACTTATATTCGGGGAAATGCAGTTGTATTATCTGCGATTCCAGATACGGGCTATGCTTTTGCCGGATGGTATCAGGGAGATAACCTAATTACTTTGGGAAAGATATATGAGTTTACAGCACGGAATAATGAAGTTTTAACGGCGAAGTTTGTGCGTATTCAACGTATTTATGTGCAGATAAAGGCAGAAGGAGGAGGAACAGTTAGTGGTTCTGATAAGAATAATGAGTATCTTGAGGGAGAAAAAGTAACAGTAACAGCAACTCCGGATGAAGGAAAAATATTCGAAGGCTGGTATTGTAAAGAAAAAAAAGTATCAGAGGATGAGAAATATCAGTTTTCAGCAATAGAGAATGTTGAATTGATTGCTCGTTTTGTAGACAAACCAGTGCAGTCATGTAAACATGTCTTTGGTAATGCCAAAATAACTAAAAATGCAACGTGTACAACAGAAGGAGAAAAATATTATATATGTACGATCTGCGGAGCAAAGAAGGAAGAATGTATTCCTAAAAAGGCACATAAATATGGGAAAGGGGTTATTACGAAAAAACCTACTATTTATAAAGCGGGAGAACAAGTAGTTACATGCACTGTTTGTAAGAAAAAATTTAAGAAGACTTATGGTAAAAAATTGAGTGCTACGATTAAATTGAATATCTATTCTATTGTGCTTCAGAAGAAGCAGAGCACTTCAAAAGTAAAAGTTTCGATGGCAAATGGAGATACTATAAAAACATGGATTTCCAGCAACAAAAAGGTTGTGACGGTTGATAAGAAAGGCGTAATTAAAGCACAAAAAAAAGGAAATGCTAAAATTACAGTTACCTTAAAGAGTGGCAAGAAAGCAACTGTTAAGGTAAAAGTTCAGGATTCAAAGGTAAAAACAACAAAACTGAATAATTTGAAATCAGCAATTTTAATAAAGAAAGGAAAAACATCAAAAATCCAACCTATTGTAAGTCCAATAACTTCCCAGGAAAAAATTGTTTTCGCATCTTCTAATAAAAAAATTGCCACAGTAAACTCAAAGGGGGTAATTGAAGCTAAGAAAAAAGGAAGTACAACGATTACTGTAAAATCAGGAAAGATTGTAAAGAAAATTAAAGTGACAGTAAAGTAAAAAAAAGTAAAACCGGACTTGTTCCTCTCATCTGGTAACCTATAGTCACTTCAAAAAAATACCAACAGGTGGGAGGAAAAAGATATGAAGAAAACACAGATTTTTGCAGGGATTTTATGTTTGGGTATTACAGCGACACTGATGACAGGATGTGGAAAAAGCGGGACTGTTGTTTCTGATAAGGAAGATGACTGCATAGTTGTTGAACTTCAGGATGATTACGGAGTCAGAGATATTTTTAACATCGTATCCAGTACGGAGATTTCTGTGAGCGCGATCAGTGATCCGACGGTGGCACAGTTTTATATGATCGGAAAACTGGAAGATGGGGGTAGTGTAGTATGGAAGTCTAAGGAAGAACAGACTTTCGTGTACACGGAAAAAGAAGTGAAAGGTGTGGAAGTCAGCCATTATGGAAATGAGCTGAGAGATAAAACTCCGATATCTCTTGAGGAATTTGATGAGATATGTGAGAGTAAAGAAGGATGAAGATCAAAAAAAGTAAAACCCGGTTCATTTCTCTCAGCGGTTAATCTGTAGTTACTTCAGAAAAATACTAAAAGGTGGGAGAAAAAAAGAGGACGATGCAGATATCATCGTCCTCTGTCTGTATCTATCGCATAAACATCCGAACCATCTTCTCATAAACCTTCCGATACTTCTGATACCGCATAGGAAGATCGATCCAGGTTTTCTTATCCACGATGCTCTTATAGTGCGAAAATGTCCGGAAGCCGTCGATGCCGTGGTAGGAGCCCATGCCGCTTTCACCGAAGCCGCCGAATCCCATATTGCTGGTTGCCAGATGGATGAGGACATCGTTGATACAGCCGCCGCCGAAACCGCAGCGGGAAGTTACTTCCCGGGAGGCTTTTTCGTTGCTGGTGAAGAGGTAGAGGGCCAGTGGATGAGCCATAGAGTTGATCTTTGCTACCGCGCTTCCCAGAGATTCGTAGGTGAGGACCGGAAGTACCGGTCCAAAGATCTCCTGCTGCATGACCGGATCGTCGAAAGTTACGTTATCAAGGATCGTTGGTTCGATCTGAAGTGTTTCACGGCTGGAACCGCCACCGCAGACGGTTTTGGCAGGATCGATCAGGCCGTTGATACGGTCGAAATGTTTTTCGTTGATGATCTTCCCGTAATCCCGGTTTTTCAGAGGTTCTTTGCCGTACTGGCGGCTGATCTGGCGGCGAAGTTCTGCAACCAGTGCGTCTTTGATCTCCGGGTCGCAGTAAATATAGTCCGGAGCCACGCAGGTCTGGCCGCAGTTTAAAAATTTGCCGAATACGATACGTTTGGCTGCAAGGCGGAGATTAGCAGTTTTATCCACGATGCAGGGACTTTTTCCTCCAAGTTCCAGTGTGACCGGGGTGAGATATTCGGAGGCTTTTTTCATGACTTCTTTTCCTACAGCCTGGCTTCCGGTGAAAAAGATGTAGTCAAAGTGCAGGCTGAGAAGGTGGGTATTTTCCGCGCGGCCGCCTGTAACAACGGATACATATCTGGGATCAAAACACTCATGGATCAGAAGGCGGATCACTTCGCTGGTTGCCGGAGAGTAGGCGCTTGGTTTCAGGATGGCGGTGTTTCCGGCTGCAATGGCATCGACCAGCGGTTCAATGGTGAGAAGGAACGGATAGTTCCATGGACTCATAATGAGAACGACGCCATAGGGAGATGGTTTGCGGAAACTGCGGGAGTGGAACTGTGCCAGCGGAGTTGGTACGGTTTCTTCTTTTGCGTAAGAGCGGATATTTTTCAACATATGTGTGATCTCGGAGAGCACCAGTCCGGTTTCACACATATAGCTCTCGAAATTGCTTTTTCCCAGGTCTTTTCGGAGAGCAGCATGGATCTGTGCTTCGTGTTTTCGGATGGAGGCACGGAGGCGTTTCAGGGCGCTGATACGGAAATCGAGATTTAAAGTTGCGCCGGAGTAGAAATACTGGCGCTGTTTTTCCAGAAGCTGGGTGATCTGTTCTTTTTCCATGGAATTTATGGTCCTTTCTGAAAAATCCTGCTTTGCCAAATATCAGAAGTTGTCTGAAAAGGATATATCTCGGAATATAAAATAAGGCATAAGCAGTGGTAGTGTTGTGAATGATATAGACGACGGATGGCGGATGAAAATACTCAGCAGCTGCCAGCCGGCGGCATCAGTCTGTAATACAGGGTTTCCAGTTCGCTGGCATCCATCAGCACAGGAACCGGATACAGAGGATTGGCTTCTTTGTCGGCATAATGGGCAAGTTCAGGGATGTCGGTTTCCTGGATTTCCGGAATATAGTCTCCGATGCCAAAACGCTTTTTCATATCTTTGACGGCATCAATGAACATACGGGAGGCAGTTTTATCGTCTTCATTTTTGTCACAGAGACCGGCAGCTACGGCCAGATTGCGGAGTTTATGGGTAATGCTGTCCCCATAAGTTTCCAGCACCATAGGCAGGATCACGGCATTGGCAAGTCCGTGAGGCACGTTATATTTTCCGCCGAGGGAATGGGCAACTGCGTGAACGTATCCGACATAGGATTTGGTGAAAGCACAGCCTGCAAAATAGGAAGCGCGGAGCATGTTCCGTCTTGCTTCAATATTCTGCCCGTCTGTGTAGGCGGTATCCAGATTTTCAAAGATCAGCCGGACTGCATCCAGAGCGTTTTTACGGGTGCCGGGGGTGGTAGAGTTTCCGATATAAGCTTCTACCGCATGAGTGAGAGCGTCCATTCCGGTAGTGGCGGTGATAAACGGCGGAAGGCTTAAGGTAACCTTCGGGTCAAGAACTGCGTACCGTGGGATCAGCGGAAAATCGTTGATGGCGTATTTATGGCGGGTCTTTGCATCGGTGATCACGGCTGCAAGTGTGGTCTCACTTCCGGTTCCTGCAGTTGTGGGGATGGCGATGAGAAGAGGAAGCTTTTTGTGGACCTTCAGGATTCCCTTCATCTGTGCCAGAGACTGGTGCGGTTTGGCAATGCGGGCTGCGGTAGCTTTTGCACAGTCCATGCTGGAACCGCCGCCAAAGCCGATGATCGCCTGGCAGTCGTTGTCCAGATACATATGAAGAGCCTCGTCCACATTGACGGTCGTGGGATTTGCTACGGTTTTGTCATAGATCTGGTAGGAAATGCAGTTTCGTTTCAGAGTCTGCTCCAGGCGTTCTGTAAGGCCAAGGCTTCGGATACCTGTGTCTGTGATGATCAGTACGTTGTTATAACCTCTTTTTTCCAGAACTTCCGGGATACCTCTGACGCTTCCGATGATCTTCGGATTGCGGTAAGGAAGTACGGGAAGTGCAAATTTAAAGATGTTCTGGAAAATACGGCAGTAAGCTTTTTTTAATGGATTCATGGCAGTTTTCATTCCTTTTAAAATCAAATTGTTTTATTCTAAACATTATATATAGCAGTTGGGATGGGAAAAGTCAAGATTCCGGTTTGTGGAAGTGGATTTTTGGCAGTCATAAAAAATAAAACAGGAAAATATAATATTGTCATGGCTGAAAATATCCGTTAGACTAAAAGCAGCCAAACAGAATTTAACCAAATAGCGAAGCGGATTGCGAATATCCGCTTGACTCACGGAGGAAATCATGCCAGGAACAGACATATCCGAAAAAAATCCGCTTCACGTATCCGAAGTGGATGATAATTTAAAAGAATTAAGTCCTCACGGTTCCTTTGAGCTGCCGGTGGAAACGTACACGGGAAACTGTGAGATCTTTCATGCACTGTATGATCACTGGCACAGTGAAATGGAGATCATGTATATTGAGAAAGGCAGCGGTTTTGCCAGACTGAACCGGGAGAGTATCCGACTGAAAAAAGGGGATATTCTGATCGTAAACTGCGGGGTTCTTCACAGTATGCGGACAGATTTAAACAATCCTCTCTATTATAAAAGTGTGGTGTTTGGACTTGGATTTCTGGCCGGGCAGCCGGGAGATATCTGCCAGGAATGTGTGGTATCCCCTCTGATGGAAAACAGGGCAGAATTCTGCCATCATATAGAAGAAGGAGATTCCGGGTATGAGAAGCTTAAGGAAATTTTTTTGGAGATCCATACCTGTCATACAGAGAAGAAACCATATTTTTATGTGAAGCTGAAAATGCTGTTCTTTGATTTCTTTTATGAAATGCTGACCAGGCATTATATTATTCCGGTAAGTACAGAGCAGAATAAAAGCCTTGCGGCAGTGAAGGAAGTTCTGGATCATATCAGCCTTCACTATCAGGAAAATCTTACAGTTTCGGAACTTTCCGGGCTTTCCAATTACAGTGAATATTATTTTATGAAGCTTTTTCGCCAGTATACGGGAAAAACTCTGGTGGAGTACATCAATGATTTCCGTATGGAGAAGGCAAAATATCTTCTGACCCATTCGGACGCACCGGTGACAGAGATTGCCATGAACGTGGGATTCAACAGTACAAGCTATTTTATCAAGAAATTCCAGCAGGCAAATGAGATTTCCCCACATAAGTACAGAAAGAGCATGGGACAGTCAGTCTGACAAATATCTTGCATATCATGACAGGATTGTTATATTTTTGCATCTTGATGCGTGATATCCTAATACCATCAAAAACAAAGCAAACAACCTTGTAAAAACACATTTCATCCCATAAAGATCCATGAAAGGAGATCAAAAATGGAAACGTTAAGCAAAGTATTCGAAGACAAATATAACAAAAATGTCAAAGACTGTACAAACGAGGAAATCTATCACGGACTTCTCTCCTGGACAAAGGAGCAGCTGAAAGGCCGCGGATATCAGGAAGGAAAAAAGAAGATTTATTATATTTCTGCAGAGTTCCTTATCGGAAAACTTCTCTCCAACAACCTGATCAATCTCGGTGTTTATGACGAAGTCGCAAGATATCTCAAAGAGAACGGCAAAGAACTTTCCATGATCGAGGAGATCGAGCCGGAGCCATCTCTTGGAAACGGCGGTCTTGGACGTCTGGCAGCCTGCTTCCTGGATTCCATCGCAACTCTGGGACTTCCGGGAGAAGGAATCGGACTTAATTATCACCTTGGACTTTTCAAACAGGAGTTCAAAGATCATCTTCAGTTTGAGACACCGAACCCGTGGATCGAGCCGGAGAGCTGGCTGACAGACGCAGGCGTTTCCTATTACGTACCGTTTAAAGGCTTTATGCTAAAATCCACACTGTATGATATTGATGTGGCAGGATATGAGAATAAGGCTATCAAGCTTCGTCTCTTTGATATTGATATTGCAGATGAGAGCATTGTAGGAGAGGGAATCTCTTTTGACAAAAAAGATCTTCTTCACAACCTGACTCTGTTCCTGTATCCGGATGACAGCGATGACGCCGGAAGAAAGCTTCGTATTTACCAGCAGTACTTCATGGTAAGCAATGCGGCACAGCTGATTCTGGATGAGGCAACAGCAAAAGGCTGCAATCTTCATGACCTTGCCGATTACGCAGTGATCCAGATCAACGATACACATCCGAGTATGGTAATTCCGGAGCTGATTCGCCTTCTCACAGAGCGTGGAATTGAGTTTGAGGAGGCCTGCGAGATCGTATCTCATGTATGCGCTTACACCAACCATACCATCCTTGCAGAGGCACTTGAGAAATGGCCGGTTTCCTATCTTGAGGAAGTAGTTCCGCACCTGATGCCGATCATCCGCAAACTGGATGAGCGTATCAAGGCAAAATACCCGCAGGAAAATCTTGCCATCATCGACAAGAATGACCTGGTCCACATGGCACATATGGACATCCATTACGGATTTTCCATCAATGGTGTTGCATCCCTTCATACAGACATCCTGAAGGAGACAGAGCTTCATCAGTTCTATGAGATTTATCCGGAGAAATTTAATAATAAGACAAATGGAATCACCTTCCGCAGATGGCTCCTTCACTGTAACCATCCGCTGACCGAGTACATCACATCCATGATCGGCGACGGCTTCCGCAAAGATTCCTTTGAGCTTGATAAAATGCTTGAATTTAAGGGAAATCAGGACGTTCTTGCAAATATCCTGAAGATCAAACAGGACGCAAAGAAGAGATGTGCAGAATTTATCAAGGCCAATACAGGCGAGGAGATCAACACACACAGTGTTTATGATATCCAGATCAAACGTCTCCATGAGTACAAACGTCAGCAGCTGAATGCACTTTATATCATCGACCGCTACCTGAAGATCAAAGCCGGCGAGAAGCCGCAGCGTCCGGTAACCTTTATCTTCGGTGCAAAAGCAGCTCCTGCATACATCATTGCAAAGGACATTATCCACCTGATCCTCTGCTTACAGGAACTTATCAACAATGATCCGGAAGTTTCTCCATACATGAAGGTTGTTATGGTGGAAAACTACAACGTAAGTGCAGCAGAGAAGCTGATCCCGGCCTGCGATATCTCCGAGCAGATTTCTCTTGCATCCAAAGAGGCCAGCGGAACCGGAAACATGAAGTTTATGCTCAACGGTGCGGTAACACTGGGAACCATGGATGGTGCAAACGTGGAGATCAGCCAGCTGGTAGGCAGGGAGAATATCTATATCTTCGGTGAGTCCAGTGAGCAGGTCATCAAGCACTATGAGAAAGCGGATTACTGTGCAAAAGATTTCTATGACAAAGATGAGCGCATCCGCCGTGCAGTAGATTTTATCGTAGGAAACGAGCTTCTTTCTATTGGAAGTGAGGAGCATTTAAGAAGACTGCATCATGAGATCGTAAGCAAGGACTGGTTCATGACACTTCTTGATTTCGAGGATTATGCGAAAGTAAAAGACCAGGCACTGTCCGATTATGAGGACAGAACCGCATGGGCAGAGAAGATGCTTGTGAACATCGGAAAAGCAGGATACTTCTCTTCAGACAGAACTATTGAAGAGTACAACAGAGATATCTGGCATCTGACAGCTGAGAAATAAAACAGTCTCAGCCAGATTGCTTCGGCGCGTATATAAAATAGAAAAATAGAAAATAAAAACACCGGCATTCATCGGAAATATGTACTGGGTCTGAGATGTCAGAGATGATCTGGCAATCCGGACAGGACATGTTACAGATGAATGACCGGTGTTTTTTATGAAATCAGATAAGTGGATGATTCAGGCTTTTCCATGCTTAAACGCCATCATCATTTCCTTGGTAAGGCTGATATTGTCACCCTCATCCGGAATATCTTCCCGGTTGAACCAGGAGGCCATGGAAAGTTCGCTGTGGTCTACAGTCAGAGTATCATCGCCGTCCAGGTCGCAGTAGAAGCCGAACAGAAGGGTTCCGGAGAAGGACCATGGCTGGCTCTTGTAGTAGCGGAGATTTTTGACCTTTACGCCGATCTCTTCCATAACTTCACGGTGAACGGTCTCCTCGATGGTCTCACCAATCTCCGCAAAGCCTGCGATCATGGCGTAGCGGGTGTGGTTTCGGCCTTCATATTTGGAGAGTATCAGCTTGTCGCCGTTGGTAACTCCTACGATCACAGCCGGAGAAAGTACCGGATATTCTCCGTTTCCGCAGGCAGGGCAGATCATCTTGCGCTCCGCCTTGTCATGTACCATGGGTTTACCGCAGCAGCCGCAGAAACGACGTTTGCTGTACCACTGGAAAAGCTGGTATCCGGTAATTCCCGCGAAGGCCAGATACTGTGGTTCAGCTGTGCGGAGTACGCGTGTGATCTCAAACTGATATCCGGGAAGAAGACTGGTATCCAGATCCGGGATCAGGTAAAAATGTTCTTCGTCAACAGAGAAGAGATAGATATAATTCTCATAAAGATGATCAATTTTTCCTTCCAGTTCTCCAAAACTTGGAAGAGTCATGGTCTCGCCGTCTTTTTTCATAAGGATCTTGCCTTCTTCGTAGGCGAGGATGTGGCTTGTTTTATCCGGGGCCACAGGCTTGTATTCATTGTGATAGGTATGCGGTGCGATATCCTGGATCATGATCGATAATTCCTTTCCGAATTCATTGTCTGGCAGTGTTCACGGATGATGCTGCCATGAAAAATAAAACATGCTTCCTACAGTATAAGCTTACATCACAAAAAAGGCAACGTCCTTTTCTTAAGGATTTTCGCAATATCAATAGAGAGAATGTAATGTCTGTCTGGAATGGCAGATATTATGGAAAAAATGTATCCGGGCTGGCAAAATCACATAAATCAGTTGCCTGGGGTTCAGGGGAAGTGTAAGATAGAGATATTACATTGTGCAGAATAAGCGAAGAGGCGGACGGACTTTATACCGGGTGTACCGCGGATATATTTCTGCACAGAAGGAGAATATTATGCCAACAACAGAAAAGCCGGGCCTGACCCGGGATGCCATTAAATATCTGGCGATTTTTACCATGCTTCTGAACCATATCGCCAACGTGCTTCTGCCGGAAAATACGATCCTGTGGGAAGTTCTGGTGGATATCGGGTATTTTACAGCCATTACCATGTGTTATTTTCTGGTGGAGGGATTTTATTATACCCATTCCCGGAGAAAATATGGCGAAAGACTTCTGATCTTTGCCGGAATCTCTCAGGTTCCTTATACGATGGCCTTCGGATATTCCCAATTGAACATGATCTTTACATTATTTATCTGCTTCATGATCCTGGTGATCCAGGAAAAAATGATGGCAAGTCCGTGGAGGATTCCTCTGCTGATCCTGCTTCTTTTGCTGTCCGTTTTTTCGGACTGGGCGATCCTGGCACCGGTTTTTACCATCTGGTTTTATGCAGGATGGGGGAACCGGAAGAGAATGATAACCGCTTATGGAGTCGGTGCTGTACTTTTTGTGCTGTTTAATTATGGTTCCTATGCGGAAAAAATGGCAGCCGGACCGGCAATGGTACATGCGTTACTGTCTGCAGCAGGAATTGTGGCGTCGGGAATCATCATCCTGAACTTCTACAATGGAAAAAAATCTGAAAAAGCACCGAAGTTTTCGAAATGGTTTTTCTATATTTTTTATCCGGCACATCTTCTGATCCTGAGCATAGTACGGATTATAGTACAGTAATATACATAAGAGAACAGGTAACGAATATCTGCCTCACTTATGCATAACCGGATAGATTGCCGAAAATAAAACTCATATCCGTATAAAACATAGTAATTCTGTAAGAAAACAGAAAAATAGAGAAAAAACTCTTGAAAACCGAAAAATTATCTGCTATGCTAACTGACATGACAAAGGCGTCTGGAAATTAAGTTTCCAGGCGCTTTTTGCGTTGCAGAAATAATGTGAGGGAATCGAGGAGGAAATGGATGATGAATGCAGGAGATACTGGCTTTATGCTGATCTGTACAGCCTTTGTGTTCTTTATGACACCTGGGCTTGCGTTTTTCTACGGAGGACTGGTCCGCAGAAAAAATGTGGTAAATACCATGATGGCCTGTGGGGCGATCATGGGGCTGTCCGTTGTTATGTGGACATTGTTTGGATATTCGCTGGCATTTGGCGGAAACCATGGAGGGATTATCGGAGACCTGAGATGGTTTGCGCTGAATGGTGTTGGCTGGGAGCCGGGACCTTATGCAGATACGATCCCGCATCTGGTATTTGTAGCGTTCCAGATGATGTTTGCCATGATCACACCGGCACTGATCACCGGCGCTGTGGTTGGAAGAATGCGTTTTAAGGCGCTGTTTTTCTTTGTGGCGATCTGGTCTTTGATCGTGTATTATCCGATGGCACATATGGTCTGGGGAGACGGCGGATTTCTGGCAGCCATTGGCTCTGTGGATTTTGCAGGTGGAAATGTGGTACACATTAGTTCCGGTGTCAGTGCACTGGTTCTTGCCATTTATCTGGGGCAGAGACGTGGCTATGCAAAGGCAACCTATCGTACACATAACATTCCCTTTGTATTTCTTGGGTCGGCCATGCTGTGGTTTGGATGGTTTGGTTTTAATGCGGGAAGTGCACTGAAAGCAGACGGTCTTGCAGCGCATGCTTTTATGACCAGCAGTATTTCTTCTGCCTGTGCACTTCTGACATGGATGCTGATCGAGGTGATCCGTGAGGGAAAACCCACACTTGTTGGTGCCTCCACAGGTCTTGTAATTGGTCTGGTAGCGATCACACCGGGGGCTGGTTTTGTACCGGTGTGGGCATCCTTTATCATTGGAATCCTGGTAAGTCCGATCTGTTACTTTACCGTAATTCTGCTGAAGCAGAAACTGAAAATTGACGATGCGCTGGATGCTTTTGGCTGCCATGGTATCGGTGGTATCTGGGGAGGAATCGCCACGGGACTTTTTGGAAAATCTTCTATTAATTCCGTTGCAAAATGGGATGGCCTGGTGTTTGGGGACTACCGGCTGTTTCTGGCACAGGTATTAAGTATTGTGATCACCATTGCGGTTGCCATTGTGGGAACGCTGATCTGTATCGGAATCGTGCGGATCTTTACACCGCTTCGTGTAGATCCGAAGGAAGAACTGGTTGGTCTGGATGCATCCCAGCATGGAGAAAATGCATATCCGTCATTCAATGGATTTGACTGATCATGACAGAAAGATTTTTTATGGCAATGATCGTGTGAAAATGGAGGAAATCGTATGCTTATAAAAATAGAAGCAATTGTAAGAGAAGAAAAAATGGAAGATGTCAAAGCTGCGTTAAATGAGATCCAGGTAAACGGTTTTACCGTAACCCAGATCATGGGATGCGGAACCCAGCGTGGTTATACAGAGTATGTCCGGGGGTCCAAGATTGATGTATTTTTGAAACCGAAGATTAAATTTGAAATTGTGGTATCATCGGAAGATTGGGAGATCAAAGTTATTGATGCTGTGCAGAAAGCAGCGTTTACCGGTGATCCCGGAGATGGCAAGATATTCAGCTATGAGATCCGTAATGCTGTCCGTATCCGTACAGGTGAGACCGGATATGATGCGCTGCAGTCGGAGTTCCTGTAAAATAATAAAGATGTAAAAAAGATCCTTCTGGAAAAACTGAGATATTCAGATTTTCAGAAGGATTTTTTGCAGATAATTAACAATAGTCTTACTTTGATTTGATGCAAACTTCTGCAGTTACATATAAGATAGAAAGGTACACAATAGATCAGTTAGAAAGTAAAATTAAAACATACGGAAAAACTATGTCAAAAAAGAAATCAAAGAAGATCAGAAAAGAGCAGGCTCAGGAGTTGAGTTCAGCAGAACCGGAACATCCTAAACTGGCGGCAGAAAAAACAGCAGCCATTGCAAGTTACATCAAGGATCCGGACTATCGTCTCCGCTGCAAGGCGGCTATAGATATTCTCATGGCGAAGCTTAAAATGATTAACGCAGAACTTTCCGGACAGAAAAAGCGTACTGTGATCAGTCAGATCACCAACCGGATAAAAAGTGCTGAAAGTATTTACGCTAAACTTCTGAAAAAAGGACTGGAACCGGATTTTGAGACTGCCAGAAAAAATCTGAAAGATCTCATCGGCATCCGTGTAGTCTGTCCGTTTGAGGATGAGCTTTACCAGGTTGCAGAATCCCTGGAAATGCAGAAGGATATCGAGATCGTCCGGATAAAGGATTACATTAAAAATCCAAAGAAAAACGGCTACAAAAGTCTTCATCTGATCGTGAAAGTACCTATCTACTCTGCGGAAGGTGAACAGAAAGAACTGGTGGAAATACAGCTTCGGACCATTGCGATGGATTACTGGTCTGTGTTAGAATATGAGTTGTATTATAAAAAAAGAGACAATGCGGAAATTGAAGCAGAATTAAAAAAATATGCAGAAGAAATTGCAAATCTGGACCATAGAATGCTGGAACTACGAAATAAAATTGAAAAAATCTGAACAATCAGCGAATGTGAGATCAGAATGCCTGTTTTATGACAAAACTGTAAAATTACTGCATCAGAAAAGGAGGAATATATGGAAACATTAAGATCAAAAAAAGGCTTCATCTGTGATATGGATGGTGTAATCTACCATGGAAATAAACTCCTCGACGGAGTAAAGGAATTCGTGGAATGGCTTCAGAGAGAAGACAAGAGTTTTCTGTTTCTTACCAATGCAAGCAGCCGTTCCCCAAGAGAACTTCGCGAGAAGCTTCTCCGCATGGGACTGGACGTCGGGGAAGAGCATTTTTATACCAGCGCTCTTGCAACTGCAAAATTCCTGCAGAGCCAGGCACCTGGGTGCAGCGCTTATGTGATCGGAGATCATGGCCTTTACAATGCATTGTATGATGCAGGAATCACTATCGATGATGTTTCCCCGGACTATGTGGTTGTAGGTGAGACTACCACATACGGATATGAACATATCTTACGTGCCATGAACCTGGTAAACAAGGGAGCCAAGCTGATCGCAACCAACACAGATATCACAGGCCCCATCGAGGGCGGGATCGCACCGGCCTGTCGCGCTTTTGTGGCACCGATCGAAGCTACTACAGGCAAACAGGCATACTACGTCGGCAAACCAAACCCTCTGATGATGCGTACCGGACTTCGTATCCTGGGCGTACATTCCAATGAAGCCGTGATGATCGGTGACCGTATGGATACCGATGTGATCGCCGGTATTGAGACAGGCCTTGACACAGTTCTTGTACTTTCCGGTGTATCCACAAGAGAAACTGTAGATAAGTTCCCATACAGACCGAGACTGATCCTGAATGGAGTGGGAGATATCCCGGTGCTGGAGAAATAAAAGATATTTACACATGAAATTATAAATTAGGATTTATAAAAAAGAAAACGGAGAATTCCTGGAAAAAGAAGTTCGGGAATTCTCCGTTTTGTTGTTTGAGTCATTTCAGTCGGGCTCTGTTTATTATGGGTTATACTCTGTTGATCAGCTGCAAAGATGACACTTCTCACAGGCAGACGGTGTGGCTGCACAACCGCCGAGAGCAGTTTCACGAAGCTCTGCAGGAAGCTTTTTGCCTACGGTATACATGGCATCGATCATCTCATCCAGAGGGATGAATTGGGTGATACCGGCCAAAGACATTTCGGCTGCGATAAGGGCATTGGAAACACCGGCTGCATTACGGTTCTGGCAGGGATATTCCACCAGGCCGCCTACCGGGTCACATACAAGACCGAGCATATTCATAAGAACGGTGGAAGCCGCATAGGTACACTGCAGCGGAGTGCCGCCAAGAAGTTCCACAGCAGCAGAAGCAGCCATTGCGGAAGCGATTCCGACCTCAGCCTGACATCCGCCAACAGCACCGGCAACTGTGGCGTTTCGCATGGCAAGATAGCCGATCGCGCCTGCATTAAATAGTGCCTGGCGGATTTTTTTATCGGAAAAGCCGTAGACCTCCTGAAGTGCAAGCATCATTCCGGGAACGATCCCGGCACTGCCGGCAGTAGGAGAGGCAACGATAAGTCCCATGGAAGCGTTGGTCTCAAGGGTTGCCATAGCGTAGGTGATACCCTTTCCGAGAACATTTCCGCACAGGCTTTTTCCCAGGTCATGAAATTCGCAGAGCTTTCGGGCTTCACCGCCGATCAGTCCGCCCATAGATATCACCGGATCTTTGATGGGGGAAAAAGCAGCATCCTTCATGATCTCCAGAACACGGTCCATGCGCTGGTCCACGATTTCAGCAGTGGTTTCACCGAGAAGGATCTCACGCTGGCGCATTACTTCGGAAATCGGAAGCTTTTTTTTCTGGCAGAGAGCAAGAAGTTCCTTGGCATTTTTGAAATCCATAAAACACATCCTCCTTTTCCCTACATCTGAACAACCATGACATCATGGATGTTGGTGTTCCGGTGAATGCTTTCTACGATATCTTCCGGGAGATGACCGTCGGATTCCACGATCGTATAGGCTGTGGTTCCTTTGGATTCACGGAAGAGGCGCATGAAGGCAATGTTAATGTTACGTTCACTTAAGCATCTGGTGATGTAGGCCACAACACCGGGAGTATCCTGATGGATCACGATGATGGCACTGTATTCGCCGGTGAAATCCACTTTCACGTGGTTGATCTCCACAATACGGACCTTGCCGCCGCCCAGCGATTCCCCCCGGACTGTCATTTCCTGTCCCTGGTCATTGACCATGTGGATATCGACAGTGTTGGGATGGACATCGGTTTCTGTTTCATTTGGAGTAAAGGAAAAGTCGATCCCCTGTTCCCTGGCAATGTCAAAAGAATTCCGTATACGCATGTCATCTGTGGAAAAGCCCATGATCCCGCCAAGGAGGGCACGGTCTGTACCGTGTCCTTTGTATGTTCTGGCAAAGGAACCGTAAAGGGTGAACTCCACTTTTTTCAGGGGCGGCATGATCATTTTCTGGGCAAGGAAAGCGATCCGCGCCGCACCTGCGGTATGAGAACTGGAAGGACCGATCATATTCGGGCCCATAACGTCAAATACACTGATAAAAGACATTTTTCTTAATTCTCCTGTGGTGTTTTTACAATAAATTTCTTATAGATCGTATCAACGATCACGCCGATAGCATTGTCACCGGATACGTTGCAGGCAGTTCCGAAGGAATCCTGTGTAATGTAAAGGGCAACCATAATAGCGCAGATAGCGCCGTCCGGATCACCGGCTTCGGCTCCGAATACCATGTAAAGAAACGGAAGGGCAGTCATGATGGAACCACCTGGAGCACCAGGGGAAGCAACCATGGCAACACCGAGAGTCATGATAAATGGAACTACAGTTCCGAGGCTGATAGGCAGCTGGTTCATAAGACAGACTGCAGTAGCACAGGCTGTGATGGTGATCATGGAACCTGCCATGTGGATGTTTGCGCAGAGAGGAACTACAAAGTTGCGGATCTGCTCACATACACCGTCATTTTTTGCACATTCCAGGTTAACCGGAATGGTAGCTGCGGAAGACTGGGTTCCAAGGGCGGTGGTATATCCCGGAATCTGATTTTTGATCAGGGTGAAAGGATTCTTCTTGCTTACGGTACCTGCGATCACGAACTGGATTGTAATACAGATCAGATGCATGATGATCACAACGAGGAATACTTTCCAGAGAATGCTTAAGATGGCAAATGTTTTTCCGGAAATAGTCATATCTGTGAAAGTTCCGCAGATGTAAAGAGGAAGCAGCGGGATGATAATGGTATGAAGAACTTTGTCAATGATCTTGGAAAAATCGCTCATTCCGTTGTACAGGCTGTTTCCCATCTCTTTTCCACGCATGGAAGAGAGGCAGAGTCCCATCACAAAGGCAAGGGCAACTGCGGAAAGGGTATCCATGACCGGACTCAGGGTAATACTGAAATACGGTGTCAGGGATGCGTCTGCGGTAGCTGCGATCTGATCCAGTGCACCTTCACTCATAAAGTGCGGGAACAGGCTGGATGATACCAGATAGGATGCGGAACCTGCGATCAGAGTGGAGCCATAAGCCAGAGCCACTGTGATCAGGAGAAGCTTCCCTGCACCCTGTGAAAGATCCGCAATACCCATGGTCACATAGGCAAGGATCATCAGCGGGATGACAAATTTCAGAAAGGTACTGAAAAATCCGGAAAGGGTTACAACAAAGCGACAAAAGCCTTCCGGAAGGAACTGGCCGAACAGGATACCTACGATGATGGCAATGATCAGCTTCGGCACAAGTCCGATCTTGATTTTTTTCTTTTCCATTTGGATTCTTTCCTCCTAAGTATGAATTTATTCATTTTGCACAAAAATACGATTGACGTCCTCGTGATTGTATTGTAACATTGACATAAAAATAAGGCAAATTCACAGATTTCATCATCACGATGAAAAAATTTCATAGTAAAAGGGAGAAAATCATGGAAATCCGTCAGTTGGAGACGTTTGTACATGTAGCACAGCTTCAGAGCTTTTCCAGGGCAGCAGAGGTTCTGGGATACACTCAGTCAGCGATCACTGTCCAGATCCGTCTTCTGGAAAATGAGCTGGAAACAAGACTTTTTGACAGAACCGGAAAGCGTGTGGTGCTTACTCCGTCCGGAAAAGAGTTTATGGGGCATGCAAGCCGGATCTTATATGACGTAAATAAAGCAAAAAAGTCAATGAATGATGATGCGGAACTGAAAAATCCATTACATATCGGGACGATTGAATCTCTCTGCACAGCAAAGCTTCCGGCTGTTCTCAGCAAATTTCGTGAGTTTCACCCGAAAGTAAATATGCAGGTGACTATTGATACACCGGAGCAGCTGATACGGATGATGGAGCATAACGGGCTGGATCTTATTTATATACTGGATACCCCAAGGTGGGACCAGAACTGGGTGAAGGTCATGGAGAAGGCAGAGCCGGTAGTATTTGTGGCCTCTGCAGATTCGGAGTTTGCGGGAAAGACGCTGAAGATGGAGGATATTCTGGAAGAGCCTTTTTTTCTCACGGAAAAGAATGCCAATTATCGGCAGGCCCTGGAGCAGCAGCTGGCGCTTAAGAAGCAGGCCCTGTCACCGGTACTGGAGATCAGTGATACCGCTTTTATCATCCGCATGCTGGAAAAGAACCACGGACTTTCCTTTCTTCCCTATCTGGCTGTGGAGCGGGATATCCGGAAAGGAAGAATTGCCCTTTTACATGTGGAAGATGTGGAGATATCCATGTACCGGCAGATCTTTTACCATAAAAATAAGTTTAAGACGAGAGAGATGGAGGAGTTTATCCGTCTGGCGGCAGAGTGAAAGTCAGAGCTTGTAAAAACAAATAAAATGTGGCACTATAAAAGAAAAACACAGGAGAGAAAAAAATGAATCTTATTGAAGAAGCAAAAGCTCTTGGTTTTTCCGACGCAGCGGTCATAAGTACCGATCAGCTTGTATTTGTGCCGGAATACCGGGTTTTCTGCGAGGACAATCTTTGCGGGAATTATGATAAAAACCCGGCATGTCCACCACAGAGCGGCACTGTAGAGGAGATGAAAGAGCATGCGCTGAAATACGAAAAAACGCTGATACTCCAGACAATGCAGGATGGCCTTATGGACTACAAAAAGGCAAAACTTGCTCATAACAAACTGACAGAACAGCTGGCAGAGAAGATGAAAGAAGCGGGAATAACTGATCTTCTGATCATGAGTGCGGGACCTTATAAACATAATTCCTGCATGTCCGCTTACTGTGTGGATGCACAGAAAATGGCAGACGCTGCAGGAATGCTATGCTGGACCAGCGACGGAATGATCCGTTATTTTTCCCAGGTTCTTTTCCGTGGGTAAGATGAAGGATTTTGTAAAGGAATATGGGAGAAATAGATGGAGTTTTACGAATGCGAGTATCCGTTGACAGAAACAGAAAAAACGTGTAGAGTTTAAATAAATGTAATTACATAAAAAGAATCAGCAGGAGAAAAACCAGAATGGAAAAATCAACAGTTTATTTCACTGATTTTCGTTGTCCGGTGGGAACCAGCCAGCTGGACAAACTGAAAAAACTCTGCGTTGCCGCAGGAATCAAAGATATCGATATGGATGGAAAATTCGTAGCCATCAAGATGCATTTCGGAGAGCTTGGAAATATGGCATTCCTTCGTCCGAACTATGCAAAGGTAGTAGCAGATCTCTGTAAGGAGCAGGGCGGAATGCCGTTCCTGACAGATTGTAATACCCTTTATCCGGGAAGCAGAAAGAACGCACTGGAGCATCTGGACTGTGCAAATCTTAACGGATTTAACACGATCACAACCGGATGCCAGATCATCATCGGTGACGGAGTTCGAGGAACCGATGAAGTAGAAGTTCCGGTAGTAAACGGAGAATACTGCAAAACTGCCCTGATTGGACATGCTATCATGGACGCAGATATTTTTATCAGTCTCAGCCATTTCAAGGGACATGAGACAACCGGCTTTGGCGGTGCTCTGAAGAATATCGGTATGGGATGCGGAAGCCGTGCCGGAAAGATGCAGCAGCATGCCAGCGGAAAGCCGGCCATCCATGAAGATGTCTGTCGTGGTTGCCGCCGTTGTGCGAAAGAGTGCGGAAGTGATGCGATTACATATGTAAACAAGAAAGCAGTTATCGATTACGATAAATGCAAAGGCTGTGGCCGCTGTATCGGGGCCTGCAGCTATGATGCCGTATACAATCCGAATAGCAGTGCAAACGAGCTTCTTGATCGCAAGATGGCAGAGTATGCACAGGCTGTCTGTCACGGACGTCCCCATTTCCATATTGCGCTGGTACAGGATATCAGCCCTAACTGTGACTGCCATGGTGAAAATGATGCGCCGATCCTTCCGGATATCGGAATGTTCGCAAGCTTTGACCCGGTTGCACTGGATCAGGCCTGTGCAGATGCCTGCCTGAAGGCAACACCGATCGCCAACAGCCAGCTTGGAGAGCATCTGGCAGAGCCGGGATGGCACTGTCATCATGATCACTTTAAGGATTCCAATCCGAATATTGAGTGGAAGGCAACTCTGGATCAGGCAGAAAAGATCGGTCTGGGAACCAGGGAGTATGAGCTGAAGACAATCAAATAAGCTGAGAAATAAAGCTCAGAAAATATCAGAAAATCCGGGAACACAGTCCATATTACTCTGTGTTCCCGGATTTTTACATCTTTTTACAGGTGTGTCTGGTGGCATTCGTTTTCAGAAAACAATTTCATGTGATGAAAAGAGGCTGTTATCCCGGAATTTCAGCTTCAGGAATTACGGACGATTTCCAGAAATCTTTCATGGATCCGGGTGTCTTCATCCAGTTCCGGATGAAAAGAAAAGGCCAGCTGATTGTTGTACTGTACGCCAACGATCCGGTCTTCGACAGAAGCCAGAACCCTTGTACCATCGTGGACGTCAGACACATAAGGCGCACGGATAAAGGTCATGGGAACTTTGCCCACTGATTTAACCGTTTCTTCCGTATGAAAGCTTCCAAGCTGTCTTCCGTAGGCATTTCTGCGCACACACATGGGAATGGTGCCAAAATGACAGCTGTCCTGTCCTTCGATCTCAGAAGCTAGAAGGATCAGTCCGGCACAGGTAGCCAGAACGGGCATTCCGTTTTCGATTCTTTTTTTCAGGGGCTCAAACATATCAAGCTCTTTTAATAGCTTGCTCTGAACAGTGCTTTCCCCGCCCGGAAGGATCAGAGCGTCGAAAGGCTTTTTAAGATCACCTGCCTGGCGCAGCTCGATATGAGAAACGCCAAGGCGGTCAAGAACCTTTTCGTGTTCTGCAAAAGCACCCTGTAAAGCCAGTACCGCAATTGTCATTATTTGCCTCTTTCTGCCATCAGTAAGGCGATTTCCTGTTCATTGATCCCGACCATAGCTTCGCCAAGATCTCTGGAAAGTTCTGCGATCAGTCTGGCATCGGTGTAGTTGGTAACTGCTTTTACGATGGAAGCAGCTCTTTTTGCCGGATTTCCGGATTTAAAGATACCGGAACCGACGAAGACACCTTCGGCGCCAAGCTGCATCATAAGAGCGGCATCTGCAGGAGTGGCAACACCGCCGGCAGCAAAGTTTACAACCGGAAGTCTGCCGTTGTCATGTACATAGGATACCAGTTCATAAGGAACCTGGAGAGTTTTTGCAGCCTCAAAAAGTTCGTCTTTACGCATGCTGGTAAGCTTTGCAATCTCGCTGTTCATTTTTCGCATATGGCGGACTGCCTGAACGATATCACCGGTTCCGGGCTCACCCTTTGTACGGATCATGGAAGCACCTTCATTGATGCGGCGGAGTGCCTCTCCAAGATCTTTGGCACCGCATACAAAAGGAACTTTGAATTCTCTTTTATTGATATGATAAACATCATCAGCAGGAGAAAGAACTTCACTTTCATCAATATAGTCGATCTCAATGGCTTCCAGTACCTGTGCTTCCACAAAATGTCCGATACGGCATTTAGCCATAACTGGAATGGAAACTGCATTCTGGATCCCTTCGATCATTTTCGGGTCACTCATTCGGGAAACACCGCCTGCTGCACGGATATCGGCAGGAATACGCTCCAGAGCCATAACCGCACAGGCTCCGGCAGCCTCGGCAATTTTTGCCTGCTCAGGTGTTGTGACATCCATGATCACACCGCCCTTTAACATCTGTGCCAGTTCTTTGTTCAGTTTATATCTTTCGTTTGTTGCAGACATGATCTTTATCCTCCGTAATCATTGATTTTGTGTTTGATTTCTGTTGGTTCCAGATTATAAAACTTACTTGTGTATTTAAAAATATCCAATATAGATAATTTTTTAAGGGACAGTTATGGGGCTGTGAACAGATAAAGTGAAAAAGAGATAAAAAAACGGAAAAGCACGCCTGCTTAAAATGCGTGCTTTTTTGCTGCAGGAAAAGGATCAAAATTTGAAATATATTAGATGAAATAAGGATTTTATACAAGAATTAATGCGTGCACATGCGTGCATAAAACAACGCCGTTGTGAATAATATACAAAGAAATAACAGGAAACTTTGGACAAAAATGAGAAAACAGAAAAAGCTGTAAATTTATATTGCATAATAAGACTGCGTGTGATAACATACACACAACATAATTAACACGCATTTGACACGCAAATAAAAGATAATGGCACGCAAACAAAAGAATATCAAAGATAAGTGAAGCTAATGTGCAGGAAAACGTGCAGATCGTGTGTACAGAAACAGGCTGCATTCTGTGGGCAGAGAGTACAGAGCAGGCCGGAAATCTTTTTCAGAGGAGGAAATTATGACAGGAATACAGAAAAAACAGCGTCTGCTGACCATGATATTTGGAGCTTTTGCGATCTTTTTTACCGGATATCCCCATGTATGGTCTATTTATCAGCCCTATGTGATGGAGCAGGCAGGCTGGAGTCAGGGACAGGCATCCATGTGTTTTTATCTGGCACTTAGCACCTTTGTATTTGGAAACATCGTAGGCGGAAGGATGCAGAATCGCTTTAAGGAAAAGACGATTGTATGGATCGGAGGCGGGATCTTTGCGGCAGGAATCCTGGCATCTGCATTTCTGATCGTTCCCACACCGCTTCCTATGTATCTGTCCTATGGAGTGATGCAGGGATTTGGACAGGGAATGATCTACACGGTGATCCTGGCAACCGTGCAGAGATGGTTCCCGGACCGTACTGGATTTGCTTCCGGTGTTGTGGTAACTGCCAACGGACTTTGTGGATTTTTCCTGGCGCCGCTGAGTCGAAAGCTGCTGGAAGCGGAAGGTGTGCAGAAAACCCTTCTGATCGTTGGCGTGGCCATCACGATTTCCTGGATCCTGTGCGGTATCTTTTTTCAGGCACCCGATAAGAGTCTAGTGAACGCAGGTGGCTCTGCGGCAAAGTCCGGGACACCGGAGATGAAGCAGTATACATCCGGAGAGATGATGAGAACAAAGAATTTTTATCTTCTTCTTGCGACCATGTTCTTTGGACTGATTTCTTATTTTATGGTTTCACCGGTATCCCAGACCTACCAGATCGACCTTGGAATCCCGTCTGCAGTGGCAGTCAGTGCCGTTATGCTTGGATCCATTGTCAATGCGGGAGCAAGACTGGTGCTTCCGACACTGGCAGATAAAGTGGGCAGGATCGTCTGCATCAAAGGAGTGCTGATCGTGGCAGTGATCGCTATGGGAGTTCTCGCTGTATCAAGATCCCTGGCAGTAACGGTTGCCGTTGTGCTGATGTACGGCTGCTATGGCGGCATCATGGGAAGCTTTCCGTCTCTGACAAGCTCCATTTTCGGAATGAAACACACCGGAGAAAATTACGGATTTGTTATGTTCGGTATCGTATTCGCAACCTTTGGCGCACCGGCGATCTCCGGTCTGGTGAGCAGCAATGGTTATGAGATGAACGTGGTATTTGGGATCGGAGCTGTTTTTGCAGTGATCGCATTTGTATGCCTGACTTTGCTTGGACGAAATCTTGTGAAAGAGCATGCTGAAAAATCTGTCGGAGCAAAGAAGGGTACAGCACAGGTACGCAAACCACAGGCAGAATAAATCTGAATGTAACTGGATGCAGAGCTGTGCCGGCTGCCGGATCAAAAACAGCTGACTGAGAATCTGAAAACAGAAAAACCTGGAAGAAATAAAATGCCTGTGGCTGAGTTCTTCCAGGTTTTTTTATAAGTTGCCGAAATCCGATATTTCTGCTAGGATAACGGAAGGATGAGAAGATCAGATATTGTTTTGCCTGTTTATGGATGCGAGTGTGTGAAATACTGCAAAAATAAGGAGTTGATGCATATGATCACCTGTCAGGATATACTGGAGCTGCAGCTGGACGGAGTGGAGCTGATCGCCGGGGAAAAAGGCCTCACAAGACCTGTCACATGGACCTATATGGTGCAGACCCGGCCTTTTGAGGAGCATATGAACCAGGGGAATTTTGCTCTGTGTGTGGCAGACTATGTCCGGTTTGACCTGGAAGAAGCCGGGAAAGCCATGGAAGAACTGTATGGGCTTGGAATTTCCGGCTTTGGGATCTCTATCACCGATGACAAGGAGCCCGTCCCGAAGGAGATGATCGACAAAGCAAATGAACTGAAGCTTCCGCTGTTTTACATCCGGTGGGAAGGAGCTTCTTTTGTGGATATTGCCCAGAGTGTGGGAAAGATCATCCTGGAATATGAAATGCAGAATAAACGGATGGGAGATTATCTTTACAATCTTTTGTTTGGCTATGATATTAATGATCGCTATATCGAAAAAATCTCCCAGCAGTTCGGGATCAATTTTACTACACCCTGCAGAGTCGGGATCATTGTGGCTGACCGGAAGTACGGTATCAATCTGGAGCAGGATGAGCATATCTGCGAGTATTATGCCAATTATCTGAACCAGGAAGTCATGGCAATGGAAGGTAAGCCCATGTTCCTCCGGTTTCTCAACAAATTTGTCCTTCTTTTTGAGGCAAAAAAAGACAAAAGCATTGAACATGAGCTGGAGAAGGTTCTGCAGAAGATCGATGCCAGTCCGCAGTTTCACGGAACCATCCGAAGCACCTGTATCCTGGGCGGTATCTACACCAATCCGGCAGATTTCGGCACCAGCTATCAGGAGGCAAAGCGTCTGATCCCCAAAAAAGACATACTTCCAAATCCCAAGCACAAGAAAGTTTTAAGTGCAACAGCCATGGGGATCTATCAGTATCTGTTCAATAACGACAACCATGATGAGATCCTGAATTACTGCAATGAACGGCTGGGAAAGCTGGAGGAATATGATCATGCAAACGGAACGTTTCTCCTGGATACCCTGCTTGCCTATTACATGAACGGGTTCAGCGTCGGAAAAACGGCGAAGGAGCTTTTTATCCACAGAAATTCCCTGCAGTACCGGCTGAATAAGATCCAGGAGCTGATAGATTTTGAACTGGATGACTATATGGAATATCTGGATATAATAAACTGTATCCTGATCAAACAGCTGATGTTTTCCTGAAGATCAGGTTCATATATTTACAACACTGTGCAAAATGAACAGTTTGTTTGTGCAAAATGAAAGTTGACGAAAAGCTTCTCCTGAGTATAATGAAGTCTATCAAACAACAAAGGCGTTGAAGGAAATGAAAAATTTCTTTCAGCGCCCTTTTTGTTTACAGGCGAAAACGTTCAGGTCGACCAGTTAAATATGTTTTGTGCCAGCTATGTAGAAGAGGAGGAAACGAATATGAAAAAAAATCTTTTAGGCAAAATGGTGATCACAGGTATTATTTCCGCAGCAATGTTAGCATCTACAGCAGCTTCCACATGGGCAGCAGACAAATCCGATAAGGATGTGTTAAGGGTTGGTATGGAATGTGCATATGCACCGTTCAACTGGACCCAGGATACAGACACAACCCCGGACGGAAGCAAGGCAGAACCTATTTACGGCAGTGATTATTACGCATATGGCTACGATGTGGCAGTAGCCCAGAAGCTTGCAGATCAGCTTGGAATGAAGCTGGAGATTCACAAGGTTGAGTGGTCCTCCATCGGAATCTCCATGGATGCCGGCGATTATGACTGTATCATCGCAGGTATGGGAAAAACGGCAGAAAGAGAAAAATCATATGCTTTTACAGAACCATATTATTATAGAGATAACTGTATCGTAGTAAAGGCAGGCGGCAAATATGACGATGTCAAAGGCCTTTCCGATCTTGCAGGAACAGGCTGCAAGGTTACCACACAGCTTGGAACCGGATGGGTACCGCTTCTGGATCAGATCGACGGTGCAGAGCAGTCCGGAAACTATGAGACAACCTCCGAGTGCTTTATGGCAATCTCCAACGGAGTTGCAGATGTCTGCGTTGTAGATGTTCCTACAGCAGAATCAGCAGCACTGACAAACAAGGATCTGAAGATCATCAACCTGGATGAGAAGGATACCTTTAAAGATGATGATGAAATGGTCAATGTCTGCATCGCAACAAGAAAAGATGACACAGAGCTGAGAGATAAGCTGCAGGGTGCCATGGATGACATCGGCTGGAACGATAAAGAGAAAATGGATGAGCTGATGGATACTGTTCTGACACAGCAGCCGGCAGCGAACTAGTCCAAGTGAGGTGGAGATATGTTAGGCTTTTCAATTACAGATCCGTCCAATTCCCTGGAATGGATGATCTTTCTGGCAAAAAAATATTCCAGTATGTTTCTGGAAGGAACCTGGCTGACTCTCTATATAGCTGTAGCAGGAACCATTCTTGGTTTCCTGCTGGGCTATATCATCGGTATCATCCAGGATATCCGTATCAATGAAGGCGACAGCATTCTGAAAAAAGGAATTTTTAAAATCTTAAAGGCAATCTGCAGGATCTATGTGGAGGTTTTCCGAGATACGCCTATGATCGTTCAGGCAATGGTCCTGTATTATGGTATCCGTCAGGCAAATGTGAATATTACACCATTGTTTGCAGGTGTTATGGTAACGGTACTGAACACCGGAGCCTACATGGCAGAAACTGTCAGAGCCGGTATCGGTTCCATTGATATGGGACAGAGGGAAGGCGCCTGGGCCATGGGAATGTCACCTATGAAGACTATGATCTATGTAGTACTTCCGCAGGCCTTCAAAAACATCATCCCTGAGATGGCAAATACATTTCTTACAAATCTGAAAATGACTTCCGTTCTGAATGTTATCGCAGTTCAGGAGCTGTTTATGGCAGCGAAAACTGTAGGCGGAAATTATTATAAATATTTTGAATCCTATCTTGTTATTGCAGTGATCTATTTTGTACTCTGCTTTGTATTCAACCGTCTGTTTACATTCCTTGAAAAGAAGATGAAGAAAACAGAGAACTACGCACTGGCAGTGGAATATATGGAAAATCCGTAAGGAGGGAAAAATAATGGGTGATGCAATCATATCCGTTGAGGAATTAAGTAAAGCATTCGGGCAGCATGAGGTACTGCGAAAAATCGATTTCAACGTGGAGCCGGGCGAGATCATCTGTATCGTTGGTTCCTCCGGTTCCGGAAAATCCACTCTGCTTCGCTGTATCAACAAGCTGGAAACCCAGACCAGCGGAAAGATCCGCTATCATGGAAAAGAGATCGGAGCAGTCCAGAAGGAGATCAATGAATACCGGTCAAAGGTGGGCATGGTATTTCAGTCCTTTAATCTCTTTAACAACATGACTGTTCTCCAGAACTGTATGCTCTGTACAAGAAAAGTCCTTCATCTGTCAAAGGAAGAAGCCTTTGACCGGGCGATCACACATCTGAAGCAGGTAGGAATGGCACCGTTTATCAATGCAAATCCCACACAGCTTTCAGGTGGGCAGAAGCAGAGGGTTGCCATTGCAAGATCGCTCTGCATGAATCCGGAGGTCCTGCTTTTTGATGAACCTACATCAGCGCTGGACCCGGAGATGGTAGGAGAGGTTTTAAATGTTATGAAGGAGCTGGCGACCACAGGCCTTACCATGATCATTGTGACTCATGAGATGGCATTTGCCAGAGATGTTTCCACCAGGACGATTTTTATGGATCAGGGTTACATTGTGGAGGACGCACCTCCGGCAGAGCTGTTTAAAAATCCTAAAAATGCCCGTACCAGAGAATTTTTGAGCCGTTATCTGGCAGGATAGGAAGGAGTATAAAATGGAAAATTTTATTGTAACCTTTGCCAGAGGTTTTGGAACCGGCGGAAAGGAAATCGCCTCCATGCTGGCAAAAGATCTGGGGATCCACTGCTATGAAAACCGTATCCTGACACTGGCAAGCCAGATGAGCGGACTGGATGAAAAGCTCTTCCTGGATATCAATGAGCGTATCCGGAACAACGGAGGATTTACAGGATTTCTTAAAGGGCTGCCCAGATCCAGGCAGTACATTGCAAGAAATGAGAAATTTGTTTCCGATGACCGGCTGTTTGAGTATCAGTCACAGATCATCAGAAACCTGGCAGATCAGGAATCCTGCGTGATCGTTGGAAAATGCGCGGATTATGTCTTAAAGGGCAGAAAAAATGTGGTAAGTATCTATATCGAAGCACCGCGTGCTTTCTGTCTGGAGCGGACCATGCAGAGGATGAAGGTATCCGCAGATGTGGCAGCAGCCACCATTGAGAACACAGATAAGTACAGAGCGGACTATTATAAATATTATACAAAAGGAAATTACTGGACCAATCCCGTCAATTACGATATGACGCTGAACAGTGAAAAAGTCGGAATTACAGGATGCGTAAAGATGATCGAAGAATATCTGGTGATGAAGGGTCTGATCACAAGGGAACAGATCTTATCAGAACAGATCACAAAAGGGGAGGAAAAGAAATGAAGCTGGAAGAAACAGGACTGACATTTGAGGATATCAAGGAAAAAGTAAACAAATACATGATCGAGACCTATGAGAGAATGGATTTTCTGGCAGAAAGTGCAAAAGACCAGTATATCTACAATGAGAAGGGCGAAAAATATCTGGATTTTTATGCAGGTATCGCAGTAAACTCCGCAGGAAGCTGCAATGAAAAGGTGGTAAAAGCGGTTGTAGACCAGGCGCAGACACTGATGCATACCTTCAACTATCCGTACACCATTCCCCAGGCACTTCTTGCTGAAAAGGTCTGCACAACCATCGGAATGGATAAGATCTTTTTCCAGAACTCCGGTACAGAGGCAAACGAGGCCATGATCAAAATGGCAAGAAAATACGGAATCGAAAAATATGGTCCGAACCGTTATCATATCGTAACTGCAAAAATGGGATTCCATGGAAGGACCTTTGGTGCCATGTCCGCCACCGGACAGCCGGGAAACGGATGCCAGGTCGGCTTCGGTCCCATGACCTACGGATTTTCCTATGCACCGTACAATGATCTTCAGGCTTTTAAAGATGCCTGCACGGAAAATACCATTGCCATCATGATAGAGCCTGTACAGGGCGAGGGCGGTGTCCATCCGGCAACCATGGAATTTATGAAGGGACTCCGGGAATTCTGTGATGAGAACGATATGCTCCTTCTTATTGATGAGGTCCAGACAGGCTGGTGCAGAACCGGTAATGTGATGAGCTATATGCATTACGGGATCAAACCGGATATCGTGTCCATGGCAAAAGCACTTGGAGGAGGTATGCCGATCGGTGCGATCTGTGCTACAGAGGAAGTGGCAAAAGCTTTCACACCTGGTTCTCACGGAACAACCTTCGGCGGACATCCGGTTTCCTGTGCTGCAGCATTGGCCGAGGTTGGTGAACTTCTTGACAGAGATCTGGCTGGCAATGCGGCAAAAATGGGCACCTATTTTATGGAAAAGCTTGCAAAGATCCCTCATGTAAAAGAGGTTCGTGGTCAGGGTCTTCTGGTAGGCGTGGAGTTTGATGATACTATTTCCGGTGTGGATGTAAAGCATGGCTGTCTGGACAGACATCTCCTGATCACGGCCATCGGAGCACATACCATCCGTATGGTACCGCCGCTGATCATTACAGAGGAAGACTGTGATCAGGCGGCTGCCATCATTGAAGAGACAGTAAAAGCACTTTCAGAATAAGCGGAGGAGACGAACAGCATGAAAAGATTTACATTTTCCGTACCGCAGAATATTCTTTTTGGTGAAGGTGTATTAAAGGAGCTTCCCGGGGCAGCCGGGAAGCTTGGCGGAAAACATGGCTTTATCATTTCCGGCCCCACACTGAACAGACTTGGCGTAGTGGGGCAGTGTGAAGAAATCCTTACACAGGCAGGCATTGCAGTCAGCACCTTTTGTGATACAGAAGGAAATCCATCGGTGGAGACTGTGGAACGTGCAGCAGAAGCGTTCCAGGCAAGCGGAGCGGATTTTATTGTTGCTCTTGGCGGCGGTTCCCCGATGGATGTGGCAAAAGCCGTAGGCGTTGTGGCGAAATACGGCGGCAGCATCACAGAATATGAAGGTGCAGACAAGGTTCCGGGGGAGATCATCCCGCTGATCGCCATTCCTACAACTGCCGGAACCGGTTCAGAGGTTACGGCTTTTTCTGTTATTACCGATCACGAACGAAATTACAAGCTTACAGTATTTTCCTATAAGCTGATCCCGGCTTATGCACTTCTGGATCCGTTGCTTCTCACCTCCGCACCGGCTTCCGTGGCAGCTGCCTGCGGGATCGATGCACTGATCCATGCAGAGGAATCTTACGTTTCTCTGGACGCATCTCCATTTTCCGAGGCAATGAGCGAAAAAGCAATGGAGCTGATCGGGCGGAGCATCCGCACCTACGTGGCAGACCGCAGCAATCTGGAAGCAGCCTCCGATATGCTGGCAGGCTCTCTGTTTGCCGGGATTGCTTTTTCCTGGGCAAGACTTGGAAATATCCATGCCATGAGCCATCCGGTCAGTGCTTTTTTCAATGTGCCTCACGGTGTTGCAAACGGAATCCTGTTTCCGTATATCGTGAAATATAACGAAGAGGCAGCCTTCGGAAAATATCAGAAGATCTATAATTATATTTCCACGGAAGAGAAATGTGAGTCTGAGTTTTCAAAAGGAATGCTGGAGCAGGCAGTCCGTGAGCTGAATACACAGGTTGGGATCCCTGCGAAATTATCGGATGCAGGGGTTACGGATGAGTATTTTGCGCAGATGACAGAGGATGCCATGAAAAGCGGAAACATTGCGATAAATCCTCAGAAAACCGTTCGGGAGGATATCCTGGCACTGTATAAAGAGGCACTGTAGGAAGGTTCCGCTTCATCATGGAATAGAAGATTTTACGATAATTTTATACAAAAATCATAATAATGAGATAGTACCGAAAAAATAAGCATGCTACCATATTTTCTGAAAAAGGGACAGAAGTCAGAAAAGGAGCGCATGCATATATGATAAAAACCTATGTGATAGATACGAATGTACTGATCCAGGCTCCATATGCATTGGAGTGTTTTGAGGACAATAATCTGGTACTTCCGCTGGTGGTGCTGGAAGAACTGGATGGACTTAAAAAGGCAGAGGGCGAAAAAGGAATCAATGCAAGAGCCGCAGTCCGAAAGCTGGAATGGTACAGGCAGAAGGGTGATCTGTTACAGGGAGTAGCACTTTCCGGCGGTGGTATTCTTCGTATTGAAAAAAATTTTGTACACGTAGAGCTGCCGCCGGATCTTCCGGATGACAAACCGGATAACAGGATCCTGAAGGTATGCAGAGGTCTTGCGGAAACAGATGAGCAGGTTATTCTGGTGACAAAGGATATCGTACTTCGTCTGAAGGCACAGATCATGGGAATTCAGGCAGAGGATTTTGAGCGTGAGCAGATCTCAGATGATGATGCACAGTATACCGGTCGTACAGAAGTATACATTCCGGAAGATAAGGTCAAGGAGTTCAAGAAAAAAGGAATTTCTCTTGAAGAGGTTTATCAGAGTGACGAGGAAGGAAATCATACCATACCGGAATTTCATGAGAATGAATTTGTGATACTGAAGCCGGATCAGTCTACAAAAAAGACACTTCTTGGAAGAGTATCCTCAGGAAAGATAGTCCAGCTTGTTTACAAAAAAAGCAAGCCCTATGGAATATCACCGAGAAATGTCGGACAATATTTTATGCAGGAAGCCCTTATGACAGATGCAAAAGAAGCTCCCCTTGTTATCATCAAAGGAATGGCGGGAACCGCGAAAACATTTTATTCGCTTGCTGTTGGAATGGAAAAGGTATATAACAATCCGGCACAGGAATATCGCCGTGTGATCGTATGCAGACCCAACGCACAGTTTGACGATGATATAGGATTTCTGCCGGGCGATGAAAAGGAAAAAATAGCACCTTTGATGAGACCGGTGATCGATAATCTGGAACAGATCCTTGATTCGGATGAAAAGAAGAGATATGAAGATGAAGACGAGCTGAGTGATAAGATAGCGGAGATTTTTGAACGTGGAATCATTCAGACGGAAGCATTGAATTTCATCAGAGGAAGGTCTATTGCGAAGACATATCTGATCATTGATGAAGCTCAGAATATGACACCAAATCAGGTAAAGGGCATTATCACAAGAGCAGGCCAGGGAACGAAGATCATACTGCTGGGAGATCCGCAGCAGATCGACAGGCCCTTTCTGGATGAAAGGACAAATGGTTTAAGCTATGCGGCGAAACATATGGTGGATAGTCCTCTTTGCTGGCAGATCACATTGTCAGCTGAAGAATGCGAGAGATCATCGCTGGCAATGGACGCAATAAAGAGACTCTGACTATATGGCTAAGAAGCATAAGCAGAGTGGGAATATCTGCACGAAACACGTAGGGAGAGTAAAAAAACTTGAAGTATAAGGATGTAGCGAATAATAAGGAAATCAATGCATATCTGAAAAAGGGAAATTCAAACCTGGGACAGCTTGGATTTACAGATCATTCACAGGCACATTGTGTTCAGGTAGCACATCAGGCCGGGAAGATCCTGAAAAGACTAGGCTATCCGGAGCATGAGATCGAGCTTGCAAAAATCGCCGGATATATGCATGATATCGGAAATGCGATTAACAGAAACCATCATGCGGAATACGGTGCCCTTCTTGCAAATGATCTGCTGAAGGATACCAACATGTCTCTTGAGGACAGAGTAACTGTCATAGCTGCAATCGGAAATCACGATGAATCAACAGGAAGCCCGGAAGATGTTATATCAGCAGCACTTATCATTGCGGACAAAACTGATGTCAGAAGAAGCCGTGTACGCCAGAAGGAAAGATCTGCGTTTGATATTCACGATCGTGTGAATTATGCTGTGACAGATTCGAAGCTTAAGATTGATGAAGAAAAATCTGTGATCGCACTGAACCTTCAGATCGATGAAAATATCTGTTCCATGTATGACTATTTTGAGATTTTTCTTGATCGGATGATGTTCTGCAGAAAATCAGCAGAAATTTTGGGAACAACCTTCAAGCTGACTGTAAACGGACGAAAAGTACTTTGAACAGAGTAGCTTTCGGGAAAATCCGGACCAATATGATGGTAATGAGCTGGCAATTATAGAGAAGAAAGAAGAATCCCCTGGATACGGAAAATTATCCGCGTTCAGGGGAATTTTTATGGTGTGAAAATTATATTATCCAATGCGTCGTAAAACCCTTTGCTTCAGCTATGGGGATATAAGACGCGTCCATCGAATTTATGCAAGTAATTGAAGATGGACAAAATAGTAATTGTATCAACTAATAAACTATAGTATAATACAAATATGAACACAACATATAAATCAAACAACAATGTCGTCTATTCCTGTAAATACCATGTAGTATGGTGTCCAAAGTATAGACGAAAAGTATTAATTAACGGTGTGGACGTCCGGCTGAAGGAGCTGCTCACAGAGTATGCTGCAAATCTTTCTGTAGACATTCTGGAAATGGAGATCATGCCAGACCATGTTCATATGCTTTTGGAAGTAGATCCTCAGTTTGGCATCCACAAAGCTGTAAAGTCATTTAAAGGCTATACGTCCAGAATTTTAAGACAGGAATTTCCCTATCTCAAAACGAAAATGCCGACGCTCTGGACAAACAGCTATTTTGTATCTACCGTTGGCGGTGCCCCGCTGGAAGCAGTAAAACAGTATATCGAAAACCAGAAAACATCGCAGAGACAAAAGGATAAGATGGGATAATGCAAAAAGGAATTAAATTTAGAATCTACCCGAACAGAGAACAGAAAAACTTCATCCATCAGACCCTGGGATGCTGCCGGTTCATCTACAACCGGGGACTTGCCATGCGTAAGGAAGGCTATGAAAATGGGGAAAAGATTGGCTATTCCCAGACTTCCGCCATGCTGACTGAACTGAAAAAGCAAGAGGAGTTTGCCTTTCTGAAAGAAGCAGATTCCATTGCATTACAGCAGTCTTTGCGGGATCTCGACCGGGGATTTGTGAATTTCTTTCAGAAACGGGCTTCCTATCCAACCTTCAAAAGTAAACATAACCGGTTCCAGTCATACAGAACGGTAAATCAAAAAGATAATATTCGTATTGTGGGAAGATATATCAAACTTCCGAAACTTGGATTTGTTAAAATACGGCAGTCGATGGAAGTGGAAAAGATTAATCACGTGATCATTGAGCACACACCGGCTGGAAAATATTTTGCGGTTTTAAATGTTGATTTTGAACCGGAACCACGCTCAAATGCTAGAGGAACGATAGGAATTGATGTCGGAATCAAAGCGTTCTACTCCGACAGTAATGGAAATACGGTATCAAATCCCAGATATCTGGAACGCTCAATGCGAAAACTCATAAGAGAACAGCGCAGGCTTTCCCGAAAACAAAAAGATTCCCATAACCGCGAGAAGCAGCGGATCAGGGTGGCAAGAGTGTATGAGAAAGTAACCAATCAGCGGAATGATTTCCTGCAGAAACAGTCAACGATGCTGGTGCGTGAAAACCAAACCATCTGTATTGAAGATCTGAATGTTAAGGGGATGATCCGGAATCATAAACTGTCAAAATCGATAGCGAGTGTTTCCTGGGCAAAATTTTTTGAAATGCTGGAATATAAAGCTGGCTGGTATGGAAATGAAATTCACAGAGTACCAACGATGTATCCGAGCAGTCAGACCTGCAGCTGTTGTGGCTACAGAGATCCACGGATAAAAAATCTGGGCATTCGTATCTGGGAGTGTCCCAAATGCCATGGGGTTCATGACCGGGATACGAATGCAAGTATCAATATTCTGAAAAAAGGACTGCAGATGCAGTCTGCATAAAGATAAAAACTGTACCGTAGGGCATACGGGAACAGTATAAATATAGCTTGTGGACACTGTGTAAGACATTGCAGTACCGTAAGGTGTTTGCCAATGCAGTAGTGGGAGAAGCAAGAATCCCCCTGCTTTAGCTGTGGGGAGTGTCAATGAAGAGATCAAGGCGTTTGATGGATGGAAGAACTGAGAGGGAATCCGTTGGATTTACAGAAAAATGGTTTCATGGTATCATAGTTTCAGAAAGAAAAGGATACTGTGAAGCCATTTTTTTAAGAGGGAGAGAAGCTGAATGGGAAGTTATCTGAATCCGGGCGGTGGAATGTTTAAAGCCTGTCTGCGGTCAAAAATCTATGTGGATAAAAGCGGGCTGATCGCAAAAACAAATGAAGTACTGGGAACAGAGCAGCGTTTTGTCTGCGTGAGCAGACCGAGACGATTTGGAAAATCCATGGCTGCCAATATGCTGGCTGCATATTATGGCAGAGGGGAAGATAGTGCAGAACTGTTTTCTGCTCTCAGAATCCATACAGACAAAAGCTTCCGGGAACATCTGAATCAATATGATGTGATCCGGATCAATATGCAGGAATTTTTAAGCGCTGCACCGGATATGGATGAGATGCTGAAGCTTCTTCAGAAGCGTATTCTCAGAGAGCTGAAGATGCAGTATCCGGATTATATCGACAGTGATTATCTGGTCTTTGCCATGCAGGATGTTTTTGCATATACCAGACATCCTTTTGTCATTCTGATCGATGAATGGGATTGTATATTCCGTGAATTTAAACAGAATATGGAAGCACAGAAAAAATATCTGGATTTTCTGCGTGTATGGCTGAAAGATCAGGAATATGTGGCATTAGCTTATATGACCGGAATCCTTCCGGTAAAAAAATATGGTTCCCATTCTGCATTAAATATGTTTACGGAATATTCCATGATCAATCCAAGAGAAATGGCAGAGTTTTTTGGATTTACAGAAGAGGAAGTAAAGGAACTTTGCAGCCGGTATAAACGGAATTTTCAGGAGGCACAGGCATGGTATGATGGCTATGAGCTGGTTGCTATAGAAGAGGGAAGAAAGAAGACATATTCCATGTACAGCCCGAAATCTGTGGTGGATGCCATGTTAAGTGGAATTTTTGACAATTACTGGAATCAGACAGAAACCTATGAAGCACTGAAAATTTATATCCGTATGAATTATGATGGCCTGAAAGATGCAGTGATAAGAATGCTGGCAGGCGATAAGGTGCAGATCAATACAGGGACTTTTTCCAACGATATGACAACGTTTCAGGGAAAGGATGATGTATTGACACTTCTGGTACATCTGGGCTACTTAAGCTATCATTGGCCGGACAAAACTGTGACGATTCCAAATAAAGAAGTGTCGCAGGAGTATATAAATGCCATCAGCACCATGGACTGGAAAGAAGTCATACAGTCGGTAGAGTCTTCCAGAAAACTCCTGGAAGCATTGTGGAATCTGGATGGGGAAGCAGTTGCAAAAGGAATTGATCAGGCACACAGAGAAATTTCGGTTCTTCAGTACAACGATGAAAATTCTTTGAGCTGCACCATTAATCTGGCATTTTATTTTGCCAGAGAGTACTATACAGTTATCCGGGAACTGCCAACCGGAAAAGGCTTTGCAGATATCTGCTTTATCCCAAGAAAGTTATACGCAGACAAACCGGCAGCAGTCATTGAACTGAAATGGGACAAAGATGCCCATGGAGCCATATCACAGATTAAAGAAAAGCAATATGTAGATGCACTGAAAGACTATCATGGAAATCTCCTGCTTGCAGGAATCAATTATGATAAAAAAATAAAGCAACATACCTGTGTGATCGAGAGGTATCATAAACAATAAAATAGATGCAAGTGCAGAAAAAGAGTCCCCTGAATACGGAATCCTATCCGTGTTCCGGGGATTTTTTACAGTGCAAAATTATATTATAAACATAAAGATTTATATAATGAACATGTATGGATAAAATATACGATGCTATTGTATAGACAGTAACTGAGATTACAGAAACAGAGCAAAATACAGAGAAAGAAGAATGCCTATGGAGAGCATAGAGGTTAAATAAAATGATTATAGCACTGGTAATATTGTCAGTTGGAATAAAAAGCTGTAAAATAGACTGTACGGTCATAAAAATTCTGTATTTTGTATTGAAAGGGAAAAAGCAGCACATGGGAAAATTAATCATTCTCAGAGGAAACTCAGGAAGTGGAAAAACAACCGTAGCGAAGGCATTACAGAAAAAGCTAGGACGTAATACAATGCTGATATCACAGGATGAGGTCAGAAGAAATATGCTGTGGGTTGATGATGGCATAGATACAAAGGCTTTGCCGCTTATGGCAGAACTTTTACGATACGGAAGGGAACACAGTGAATTTTCTATCCTGGAAGGGATCATGTATGATGAATGGTATCGTTCGTTGTTTGAACTGGCAAATGAATTATATGGTTCAAATGTATACGCATATTATTTTGATCTGTCGTTTGAAGAAACCGTGAGACGACATAATACAAGAAACAGAGAATTTGGTGAAAAAGATATGCGCAGATGGTGGAGAGAAAAAGATTTTTCTTCAGCTCTCAGGGAACAGGCTATTACCTGCGAAATGGATACAGACAGTATTGGTGAAAAAATATACTCGGATTTGAACGCAGATCGCAAAGCGATTGCGTTCATGAGCATATAAAGTAAATGTAATACAAACATGTTCAGACTGGCAGCATAATTGCGATCATGCTGCCTTTTTTGCTGCTTTCCAGTACTTTTACCTGTCCGTTATGCTGTCGGACAATTTCACTGACAAGTGCAAGCCCCAGGCCGGCACCTCCCATAGCGCGGCTTCTTGATTTGTCCACACGGAAAAACGGGGTGAAGATTTTTTCCTGATATTCGGGAGGAATGCCGATTCCGGTATCGGAGACTTCAAGAAAGGCGTAATTGTCAGACGTGGATGTATCTGTTATTTCTTCGGAAAGATGGATATTTACGGTTACTTTTCCACCGGAGTGATTGTATTTGATCGCATTTTCCACAAGATTGTACACAGCACGATACAGCAGCAGATAGCTTCCGGTAATGATGCAGTCTCCCTCCTGCTGGATCAGTTCAACTTCTTTCTGTTCCGCTACAGAAGCCAGGTCGCAGAAAACCTCATCAGTCAGTGCTGCCAGAGAGATCCTTTCGGAACGTTCAACAGTCTGTACACCGGTCATATCCAGGAGGATTTCAGCCAGATGGGAAAGTCGCCCGGTCTGTTCCTGTAGCATGGCAAAAATCTCCTGATAATCTTGTAAAGCAGGTGCTTCCCTGCGGGCAAAGACCTCCAGGTTTGTCTGGATAACGGCAAGAGGAGTCCTCAGCTCATGTGCTGCATTGGCAGAAAACTGCTTCTGGGCAGTAAAGGCTTCATCCAGGCGTGCGAGCATTTTGTTAAATGAAATGGTCAGGCGGGAAATTTCGTCATTGGTAGCAGGAACTTCCAGAGCCTCTGAAAGGTTCTGGACCTCTATTTGGTTTAACTCCTGGCTGAGTCTGCGAAGCGGAAGTAATGCCTGGCGGCTGATAAAATAAGTGCAGATGCTGCTAAGAAGGATGATGATCCCTGTTACCATGAGTCCTTTGGTGAGAAAAAGTTTTTTGGTTAGCTGCAGCTGATCGGAAAGCTCCGGAAATAAGACGGAGGGATCCATATTAAAGGTGATGGGAGCAGAGTCTGTGTTATCGATCCGTATCATGTAATCTCCCAGATTCTCCATTCCGGCAACTGCAGACTGACTGATAAAAAAATACATCAGAATGCAGGTGACTGTCATAAGCAGCGCGGTGATCAGTGTCAGACGCCATTGAAGAGATAGCTTTCCGGTTATTTTTTTCATTGTATATCCTCCGTTAAAATGTAACCCTGGCCGATCTTATTCTGTATCGGATCAAAGCCGAGAGCAGTGCGCAGCTTTTTTCGAAGAGAAGAAATGTGGACACGAATGGAATTGCTGAAACTGTTGACGCTTCCGTCCCAGATATGCTCGATCATTTCTTCCGGGCTTATGATACGGTTCTGATGAAGAAGGAAATATTCCAGAAGAGAACTTTCCTTTCGGGTCAGAGAAAGGGGAAGTCCATCGATACTGGCCTTTCTTGTACGGGTATCAAAGCTGATACGTCCGCATTGCAGACATACATCCTGCTGGATAAATTTCCTTCGTGTCAGACTTCGGATCCGTGCCTCCAGCTCTTCAAAATGAAAAGGCTTTGTGAGATAGTCATTGGCACCGAGATCAAGCCCTTCAACCTTGTCCTGGATCTGTCCTCTGGCAGAGAGGATCAAAACGGGAGTGGAAGTATCGGATTCCCGAAACTGGCGCAGGATTTCCAGACCATCAACGCCTGGAAGGTTCAGATCAAGAAGGATGAGATCATAATTTTCCACCAGACATAATTCCAGTCCTTCATCCCCGTCAAAACATGTGTCCGCTTCATAGCCATCCATGCGAAGTCCCTCCGCAATAGACTGGCAGAGCTGCTTTTCATCTTCGATTATCAATATATGCATAATAAATTCTCCTAAAAAACAGTTGATTTTGCTTTGTTATCTATCATATCATGTATAGCATAAAATTCCTGTAAATTTTTTCACTTCTTAACAGAGATTTTATACAGGGGATGATATAGTAAGGCTACAGAGAGCAAGATTTACATATAAAATATACGTCGGTTCCGGATATGGGCCGGTGATATCAGAAGGGAGAATATAAACAATGAAATTAAGAACACAGAAAATAACAGCACTTATGGCAGCAGCGGTATTAGGAATATCTGCATTTGGAAGTGTGCCGGTAACAGCGGCAGAGAGCACGGAAACAGCAGATATCGGAGAGGCAATGGCGGTGGATGGAGAGGCAGTTTCATCAGATCTGGTAGCAGGTACATTTAAGCCTTCCGACGTAACCTGCAAGGCACAGGATTCTTATGAATATCCGTTTCTGGGACTGAAGCTTTCACTTTCGAAGGAGCTGTTAAAGCAGATCAAGGACCAGAGCATTGCAATGCTTACCACGGAAGATTTTGAGAATCAGACCAATGCAGTGACATATGCCTATGTAAGCTGGAGCAAAATGACAGAGGAACAGAAAAATGCCGAAATACAGAAGATGGGAACAGGATATGACGACTGGGTGGCAGGTCTGGACAGAATTGGTACAATTGGCGTTTATGACGAAGCTTCACAGAAAAAGCTGGATGAGATCACTGGCTGTACAGAGCATAAAGAGCTTGGAAGCAGCAGTGACGGGAAATATAAATATTATCTGAGCACCAACAAAGATGCAGATGAAAAGCTGACAAAGGAGCTGGAAAAGATCAAAACCGACATTACGGAAATGACACCGTATCAGAATATTTCCGTGTTTGAACAGCCACAGGATACCAGCGTCAACCCGGAGGATGTAAAATCTGTAGGAAAATTTGAAACAACAGGAATAGATGGAAAAACATATACAGAAAAAGTATTCAGTGACTATGACCTGACGCTGGTAAATATTTTTACAACCTGGTGCTCACCATGCGTAAAAGAGATTCCGGAACTTCAGGAGCTCTATAAAGAAATGAAAGAGAAAGGCGTCGGAGTAGCAGGTGTGGTGCTTGATACTACAGATGAAAAGGGAAATCAGGACGAGGAGGCTGTAAAAAAAGCAGGCATTCTTCAGGAAAAAACAAAAGCAGAGTATCCGTTCCTGATACCGGATACTACTATGATGAACGGCCGTCTGCAGGGGATTTCCGCATTTCCTGAAACATTTTTTGTTGACAAAGATGGAAACATTGTAGGCGATACCTATACAGGAAGCCATACACTGGACGAATGGAAGGAAATCGTGGAAAAAGAGCTTAAAAACGTTTCAAAGTAAAAGATGATCATTACGGAGAGTGAAAAAATGATTCGGAAAATAACAGAATCCAGGTGGATCGGACCAGCTCTGGCGTTTTTGGGGATTTTACTGATGATACTGGGAATCTGCAGAGGTGAGGTATCTGTAGTTTTTACAAAAGCGATCAACATCTGTATGGAGTGTATTGGCATTGGATAATAAGAAGATGAAAATAAATGAATGGCCGCGGCATGGAGTCCAGGCATTGTGGGCGGCCCTTACAAACAGTCACATATCAGGGTTTGTGACTGGAAAGATCTATACCGGAAAACTGAAAAATGTCTGTGTTCCGGGGCTGAACTGTTATTCCTGCCCCGGGGCAAGAGGGGCCTGCCCCATTGGTTCTCTTCAGGCTGTGATTGGAAGCTGGAACTTCAAAATGGCATATTATGTAGCTGGATTTCTGATCTTTGTAGGAGCGTTGCTTGGAAGACTGGTGTGCGGATTTCTCTGCCCCTTTGGACTGATCCAGGATCTGTTGAACAAGATTCCTTTTCCAAAGAAGATCCGGACATTTCGGGGAGACAAGCTTTTGAGAAAACTGAAATATGTGATCTTTCTTGTATTTGTGATCCTACTTCCCATGTTTGTAGTAGATATCATGGGCCAGGGAGCACCATATTTCTGCAAGCTGATCTGCCCGGCAGGAACGCTGGAGGGAGGTATCCCGCTGGTGCTGCTGAACAAATCCATGCGAAGTGCAGTAGGCTGGCTGTACATGTGGAAAAATACGATCCTGGTGATCACCATTATCTTATCAATTATGATATACCGGCCATTCTGTAAGTATATCTGCCCGCTGGGAGCTTTTTATTCGGTATTTAATAAAGTTTCCGTTTTTCGTTACAGAGTAGAGAAAGAAAAATGTGTTCACTGCGGAAAATGCAGAAATATCTGCCAGATGGAGGTTGATCCGACAGAGGATCCTAACAGTGCAGAGTGCATCCGATGTGGAAGGTGTAAAAAGATATGTCCGACACAGGCGATCCGGTGTGGTTTTGCAGGTAAAGATCAGACATGAATTACGTTAATTGACGAAAAATAGAATTTTCCTTATAACATTCAGTATCTGATGAATAGTACGGAAAACTGAAATGATTCAGAAAATTAGACTCAGCTCACTTTAAAAGTGAAAAAATAATTTGATAATTTCTTGACAAGTACTAATAAATATGTTAGTATTCAATCATCAAATTAATAAAGTCTTCGGTGACTGACGGAGTTGTGGGATAACCACGAGGGAGCCGGAGATTCGATGAGTCGACCGTCTGGGCAGTATTTGAAAAACTTCAGATACTGCTCTTTTTTATGGGATAAAAAGATCCGGACGGTTGCAGCGGAGAAAGGAGAACATTATGGGATTTAAAAGTGACATCGAGATTGCACAGGAGTGCACAATGGAGCCAATTACCAAGATTGCAGAGAAAGCAGGTATTGATGACAAATATCTGGAGCAGTATGGTAAATACAAAGCAAAGATCGACTATAATCTCCTGAAAGAAACAGACAAAAAAGACGGAAAGCTGATCCTTGTAACAGCCATCAACCCGACACCGGCAGGTGAGGGAAAAACGACTACAACCGTAGGTCTTGCAGATGGAATGCAGAAACTTGGAAAGAGTGTTATGGTAGCTCTTCGTGAGCCATCTCTGGGACCGGTATTCGGTGTCAAAG
>ERZ857775.242-NODE-242-length-84037-cov-10.157986_pt1 | contig 84037 bp, 69 predicted proteins | sample MGYA00519698_ERZ857775 | MGnify/ENA primary metagenome ERZ857775 (study PRJEB31778, sample SAMEA3449363) | human gut metagenome | biome: human gut; feature: human-associated habitat; material: faeces | place: United Kingdom | collected 2010/2012 ...
CTCTTCCCAAAAAATTTCGGGTACAACCCTCATTTTTCGGGAACCCTATATTTTTCGCATACATTGCATTTTGTGTTCAATTTTCAATTCTGCATTCCATACAATTCCCCTTATTTCATCAACGGAATCTTTTTGAAATACACCGCCGATTTTTCATAACCTATACCGCCGCCGTATTCAAGCCAGCCTCGGCGGCCGCTGCCGTCATTATCATTGACAAGCACGCTGAAATTCAAATAATCTTTCGGCACATATCCGTTCGCAAAAAGCTCGCTCCATGGGATTTTAAATTCATATGTCGTCACACTTCCGTCCGTTGACGCGCCGAATTCGGTGTTTTCAAACTTGTTCATCTCGAATCCCTCTTTGTCGCTCATCGGTGACAAATACCTTTGGAACTTCGCCCCGTCATCCATAAGTGCCATCGCGATTTCGGTTATCTTTGATTCGGTCGTCCGACCGTTCGATACCGAGAACTGAATCGAATCAACCGCCCACACACGCCCGCTCGCGTCCGTGCCGCAATGCACATTGTCCGTCACCCTTGCGCCGAGATAAAAATACTCGCTGTTATACATCGGATAAATCTCTGCACTCAAATCCGAAACGCCGCCCCAGCCGCTCAACTTTGACTGTGAAAGCTTGTTTATATAAATCGGCGATGTAAAGACCTTCCATTCGCCGACATCCATCTTTCCGTCTATTATCGGCGATTTATCCGCCTTGCATATTGCCGCAAGCTCGCTGTCGGCGGTCTTTGTCATTGTCTGTCCGTCGTTTGTGTTAATCTCTGTTGTCAATGATATGCTGTCGCCCGTCTCGTCCTCAGGAATAATATATCTGAACACCTTTTTTTCGTTCGGCTCAAGACCGCCTATTTCTTTTACAAGCATTTCTTTATTCCCGTTCTTTATCGCAAAGCTTCCGTCCGTTGCCTTGTCGGGGTTGTTGTTGCGAACGCTTACCACGGCTTGCCACATACCGCTTTTATACGGCGTTATGCTTAGCTTTGTCTCTATCGTGTCCTCATATTTGACCTTTATGTTTTCATCAAGATACACGTTCGAGCCGCTCTTTATCACAACCCTCATTCCGTCATAACTGCCGTCTCTGTTATCAAAAGCATACTTTTCGACCTTGCGGCGGTTGTTTTTTGTCTCAAATTCAATCTTGCCCGAATTATCGCCGCCGTTCGTCACCTTTATATTTTCACTTGTCTCGGCGGTCACCTCTGCGGCAATACCGCTGTTGTTCGCCGTGTTAATCACGCCCGAGCTGTTAACCATTGTTGTGACCGAACCGTCACAGTCAAAAATTGGTGTGTCCGCAATGCGAATTTCATCGGTCAGCTTATCCGCCGTTATGAATATCGGCGATGTGCCAACCCTCATCGTGATATATCCGTCCGCCGCATTAAGCGTCTTTTCGTTTCCGTATATATCATAGACCGCCGCCGAATTCGTACCGAAATCCAGGCTCATCATCTTCTCTGTGCCGACATTCCATATCGCCCAGCACTCCCTGCCGTCTTTCAGCTTTAATTTATACGTGTACATATCATCGGCAATGTCCTCGTTTTGGTTGTCATAAACCTTTTCCGAAAGCTGCTGCGCTCCGCCGCAGAGCTTGTTAAACGCTGCGGTCGCCATTGCGGCAGGCAAACACTCATACGGAATTTCTTCGTTGGTCGCACCTCTCAAAAATCCGAATCCTGCCTCATATTCTTTGGTCGCGTCTCTCTTTTGGCAAATGGTATAGAGATAGTGCTTTGCCAAAACATTTTTTGTCATAACAAGCTCGCGCACGGTATAATCTGCCTTTAAATCCTCGTCAACGTCATAAATCGCGCCGTAACCCGTGGTATATCCGTATTCGGTCGCGTACACTTCCTTGTCGCCGACCCCGTACTTTTCCATTACCTCTTTGACCTTGGTCGCGCCGCCCAAAACCGACTGTTCGGGATAATAGTTTCCCCATTGCATATACGGGTGTATCGATACCGCGTCAAAGTATTGACCGGGATTGTCGCCGAGCGCCGCAATCGCCCTGTCGAGCCATTCATAATCGGTGAAACCCGTACAAAAGCCTATAATCTTGCAATCGGGATTGCTCTCTCTCAAACCTGCGGCCGCCGCCTTTAACACCTCGGCATAAGTCTCGGGCGTTGCGCCTGTGTCTTTTTCCAAAAGACTCCATTCATTGTATACCTCGTATGTACGCTCACTTCCGCCGCCGATTAAAGCCGCAAGGTCGCGGCAATAGTTTTTCCAAAGTGCAAGAGCGTTCGTTGACTTTAATTGCTCCGCGTTTATCGGCCAGTTCGCGCCGCCCATATAACTCGGACCCGGTCCGAGTATCATCAAAAGCTCCAGATTATTCTCGTCCGCCGCATTGACAAAACGCTTCATCTTTTCTCTGAGGCTCGCGCTCGCAGGCGTTACGCCGTCATTCGCCGTGAGCCACGCCCACGAAAAATCCTCACGCATAATCGCACCGCCGAGAACGCTTACCGCGTCTATTGTCTCACCTATGCTGCCAATACCGTGGGTCATCGGGTGAACCGAAAAGCCGACATCGGGGTTCGGCTCTGTCTTTGCAATAACCGAGAACCGTGTAAGAATGCTGTCAACAACCGTTCCGTTTTCGATAAGCTCAGCATTTATATAATAGAATCCGCACCGTTTGAGCTTGGGATTTATCACAATCGTTCGGCTCTCGTCCGATTTTAACGATACCTCCCGGTTTTCCTCTGTGTACAAATAATTTTCGCTGTCGCGTATTTCGTATTGAACGGTATAATTTCCGGTGCTGTCCGTATTATTCGCTATATTCAGGTTCAGCGGCGTGTCGCCCTCGGTCAAAATGTTTCCGAGCTTATCGGTCGTGACCTCAACCGTTGAGCCGACCCGTTTCGGAAAGCCCCACGTCAGGTTATCAATCAGGAATTCGCCGCTGCCGTCCGACATCTGCTGTTTTCCGTCCTTATATGAATAATCCGCCTGATAGTTAAAGAAAAGGCTTGTCACTTTAAGGTCACCGTACAGCTTTGAGTTGAACATATCCGATGTGTGAGGGCTGTATGTTCCCCAGTATTCATCATTTAAATAATAGGTCAGGCGCTTTAAATTTCCGTCAATCAAAATCTTTATATTATACCACTTATCCGCCTCGTATGAGATTGAATCGGTGTTATCATAATCCGCACCCGGCCAGCCCGACCGTGACATAAACACAAGCTTGCCCTGACCCGTGAACATCAAAACCGCATTGCCGCCGTTTTGAGCCGTTATCGAAAAGATAAGAGCGTGGTCGCGCTGTTTGGGGCAAACATCAAGACTCACCAGAGCAACGTTGTTTTTAAAGAACTCCTGCTTTTGTTCTTCCTCGCTGAAATTCTTGAACATCTGGACGGTGTGCGGCACTCCGCCGAGCGAATATCCGCCGCCGTCCTTGCCCTCGGCAAGCACACCGCTTCCCGTCATTCCGTCCGCCGCATCGCCCTTTGCGCAATAGACAACGCTTTCAAACTCGGGCGCGTCGGGGGTTTTATCCCACCGATACGCAAGCGCGTCACCCGATGATGCAAGAATCATTACCGCCGCGGTCAGTATCGCCGCCGTCCGTCTTATTCCGAATTTAAATCCGTGTTTTTTAAGCTTCATATTTCATACCTCCTGTATCAGTTCCAAAGCTCAAACAAAAAGAATTTTCCGTCGTTTTCCACCTTTCCGAATCCGCCTCCGTCTTTGTATGACGTTCCGATTCGGCTCTCTTTATCCTTTAAAATCATCTTCCAAATATCGTTGGAATACGGAAGTCCGTAATCCTTATTGCTCTCATCCGCAATTTTAAGCCCTTTTAATGAATCCGCTTTTATGTACACGGGCGCATTTCCTATACCGATTGTATAATTGCCGAAATTCGATGTCATTTCGGTTTCGTTGCCGTATATGTCAAAAACGGTTATCTTTTGGCTGTCCGTATGTATGTTAATATCCTCACTCTTTGAGATGTTCCACACAACGCATATTTCCGAATCGCCCGACTTATATTCATAATCATATACATCTTTGCCCGAATTGGTTTTCAGAATCGAATCGGATATGTATTCCGCGCTGTTCATTATCTTGTTGTAAGCCGCAAGAGCAACCCCTGACGGCAATGCGGCATACGGCGTATCGGAATATTGGCTGTCAAAATGGCGTATAAACCCGAATCCCTTTTCATAGCTGTCACTTGCATACGACTTTGAATAAAGCGTATAGAGATAATGCTTTGACGCAAAACGTCCGTTAATCACAAGGTCGCGTATCGTGTTTGCCGCCTTTTGTTCTTCGGTTATAACAGACCCGTTTCGCTTGTTTAAGGTTTCGCCGTACTCCGTGGCGTATATCTCTTTGTGTCCGATGTTATACTTTTGCATAATGCGTTTCAAAGCCAAAAGGTCGGTATTGTTCGAGTGCGGCTCTTGTTCGGGATAATCGTTCTTCCAATACACATACGGGTGTACCGATACCGCGTCAAAATATTGACCGGGGTTTTCTCCCAACTCAGATAAAACATTTTCAAACCATTCCGTTGTGTCCTTTTCGACACAGAACGCAACAATTTTCGCGTTCGGGTTCGCCGCCCTTATCGCCTGTGCCGAGGTTTTTAAGACCATTGCGTATGACTTTTCACTCGCCTGTCTTGTCGGTTTGTTCCTCTGTTGTATCGACCATTCGTTATATACCTCGAATGTATCGCATCTATCACCGAGCCATTCGGCAAGGGTATAACAATAATCATACCAATATTTAAGTGCCTTTGTGTTCTCGGCCGTGCTCTCGGATATTGGCCAGACTATGCTCTCATCGGTTTCGGTCGGAAACTCGTCGGGTCCCGGTCCGAGAATCGCAAGCGGCTCAATGCCGTTTGAGTACATCGTATCGTTAAAGTTCGTTATCCTGCGCGTTGAATTGTCGGGCGCGGTGCGTACCGAACCGTCATAGTTTTCGACAAAGCACATCGGATAATCGTCTCTTGTTATTCCGCACCCGAAAAGCTTGGAAAAATACGCCGCGTTATCCGCAGTGCCGATTCCGAGCGCGAGGGCGTGCTGTGCAAAGCCGACATTCGGGTTTTGTTCCGCCTTGCATATAAGCGAAAACTCGCTCTCCGCCGCAGCTTTGACCTCTCCCGAGGATGTAAAGCTTATATTAATGGTATAAATTCCGTATTTATCGAGGGAATCGGCGATTTTCACCGCGGTGTTCCCGCTTGACGCCAAAACAGACTTCTCGCCGCTTTTGACCGCCGAGCCGCACGTCACCGTGTATTTTAAAGTTCCGTTTACCGCGGCGTTTGAGGAATTTTTAACCGTTATGTCAAAGTCAAACGATTTTCCGACAAAGATGTTACCGAGGTATGCACTCTTTATCTCAATTTCAAGCCCGTTATCGGCGAACGCGTAATCCGCGCCGCCCGATACGGTCAAAATCATAAGCAATATCAGCACCGCCGACAAAATCGTTTTTATATGCCTTAAACCATTCACGCTGCCAACCACCTTTTTGTTTTAAAATTTTTATCTGCGAGACATTCATTTATGCTATGTATTACATAGCATAAAGAGGGTACCCTCTTTCGTTTGGTTTATGTCTTTATAATAACACTATTTTATATTAAAATCGTTTCAAAATATATGACATTTATATCAATTTTACAGATTGAAAATTTTGGATTGATTTATTTTGATAAATATAGTATAATATTTTTGTACAACATTCTAAATTTGTGTTACGGGAGATGAAAATATGGCGGATATAAATCAGGTAAACAAATTAAATATGTTTGTCGATTCGGGCACGGGTTTTACAGCGTCAAGGCGATATTCAAAGGCGGAAGCATATCCGATGCACCGCCACGAATACTTTGAAATCGAGATAATTTTATCGGGTTCGGGCATACAGAATTTAAACGGTGAAACATATGAGTTAAAGCGCGGAACTTTTTATTTTCTGACAAACACCGACTTTCACGAACTGCATATAGCCGAGCCTCTTTTGAACTATAACATCTCGTTTAATATGCTGTCCGCGCCGCCAGAATTTATGGAGAAAACTCTCTATACTTCTCAAAGGGTATTCACGCCGCAGCCGAACGAATTTCATCGGCTTTGCCTTTTGGCTGAGCTGCTCGAAAACTCTTGTTCCGACAGGCTCAACGAACCCGATTATACACATATGCTCTTGCTGTGCCTTTTGGGGCGAATCAGCACGATTTTAGAAAACTCGTCAAAGAACTCGCCGCCCGCTCTGTCGGCAACCGTACAACAGATAATTCTGTACCTGCACGCGAATTTCCGCAATGACCCGTCAACGGACGAAATCGCGGAATACGCCCAGCTTTCGAAAAATTATATGAGTAACCTTTTTAAAAAGGAAACGGGGATTCCACTTGTAAAATATATCTCGAACCTGAAAATCTCGTATGCAAAAAAGCTGTTGACCGTCACAAATATGCCTATCGGCGAAATCTGTTTTGAATCGGGTTATGGCTCGATTCCGAATTTTATGAAAAGCTTTAAATTAAACACGGGCTATGCGCCCATGCAATACAGAAAGAATTTTAAAGAAATATAACGAAAACGTCGGGCGGTGTGTGCCGCCCGACAAAATAAAATCGGATTTTTAAAGTTTAAAACGCGTCGACTATTTCTTTGTCACAAAACGGTATAGCCGGCAAGCCTGCGCGGCTGAATATATTCGTGACATACCAATCTTCGTAACAATATCTTATCGCCGTGGCATTCTCTATCATCTCTTTGAACTCATCGCGTTTTTCCTCGCTCTCTTTCTCAATATCGGTATAAACAAAGTCGTTTTCTATCCAAAACATAACCGGTTTCCACTTGTCACCATGTTTTAATTCCATATTCAATATCGGGCTTTGGTTTGTCAATAAACCGCCGTATGTATCGTCAAAATAAACTCTTATCACTCCGTCCTTGCGAACCGCACGGTTAAATCTCGGACTTTTCCACGCTATGTCCGCACTGTACAGAACCGACAATGCACAATTTGCAAGCCTTTTTCCGACCACGCTTTTGTTTCTCGGGTGAATGTCGCACATCTCGCCCGAATCGCCGATGCTTATCATATACACATTATCATCGTGCGAAAGCTCGTCCTGCGCACAGCGAATCTCCGCACTCGTGCAAACCTCGTGCTTGCCCTCCCACCGCGCATAGTCAAACGGCGCAATCTGAACGGTAAAAATCGGCATTTCGGGGTTTAAAAGATCGCGCCGCCAAGTATTTTCAAGCATTCGAAATCCCGTTTTATATCGCGCCTTTATATTGGGGTTCGGATAATTCCTGTCGCTTTCGCCCTGATACCACAACATCGCGCTTACGTTAAACGGAATAATCGTCTTGAACATCGATTCATACAGCGCACCGTATGCGCTCGGGTTATACGGATTTGTCCTGTCCGTCACACCCTTGATTTCGGGAAAATCCACCGTGCCGCCGTCGGGGGTTATTCGACAGAGTTTCTCTCTCAATTTTTCATACTCGACCGCCTTTTGATAATACTCCTCCGTTTTGTTGGCGTTTTTTATGTTTATAAGCTCTTTTACATCACAAATGCTGTCGTCCGCGTTTAACATTTCGTTTTCGTCAAGCCATTGAAAAACACTCGTTCCGCCCCAGTTACACTCGATGATTCCAATCGGAACATCAATGTTTTCGGCAAGCCTTTTTGCAAAATGAAAACCGACAGCCGACAAATCCAAGCCGTTGTCAAAATCGGCGTTTCGCCACGGCTTGTCGACACATTCAACCTCTTTAAACGCCCAGCCTATCGTATCATAACCCGGCATCGGCCGCCGCGGAACGGTGAAAAAGCGTATATCGTATTTTTCCGCGGTTTTAAGTTCGGTCATACAATCGTTTGTTGCCGAAAGCGGCATTTCCATATTCGATTGCCCTGCCGCGATAAAGACCTCGCCGATACCGACATTGTTTATTACAACCTCGTTATCGCCCGTAACGGTCAGGGTATAATCCCTGCCGACCCCGACCGCGCCGAGCGTAATCAAAAATTTTTCATCCTTTGCCACAATCTCGGCGCGGCTTTCGCCTATTTGTGCCGAAATTTTTTCGCCTTTTCGGCACGTTCCGAATATTCGGATGTCCGCATTTCTCCGAAAAATCATATTATCCGTAAAAATACTTGCAAGTTTCATAAAGTTTCCTCTCAATAATTTATTTTTATGTCATATATTAATATAGCTATTTTTCATATGTTATTGATGTACGCGTGATTCGATTAAGCCTTCCCCTTTGAGGGGAAGGCTCAATTCGGTTATCCGTATAAATTACGCCGTTCGTTCGTATATTTCATGGGCGGTCGAGGACGCCCGCCCCTACAGATTGTGCCATACATTGCGTTTGGTTGTAGGGGGCGGCGTCCCCGACGCCCCGCATTCCCCATACATTCCGCTTATTTTCCCAAATCCTCAATCGGGCGCATACTGCGCTCAAAAATACCATTCATAAACGCAAGCGCCGTTCCGTAATTCGTTATAGGCACGCCCTCGTCCCCGGCGCACTTTACGCGATAAAGCATTTCGCGTTCGTTTATCATACAGCCGCCGCAATGTATAATCAAAGCGTATTTTTTAAGCCCTTCGGGAAAGCCGCCGCCCGACGAGGTTTCAATATTTAAATCCGCCCCCGTGAACTTTTTCAAAAGCATCGGCAGCTTTACCGTGCCTATATCCTCACAGGTTCGGTGATGCGTACACCCCTCGGAAATCAGCACCGTATCGCCGTCTTTTAAATCCTTGATTTTTTTAACGCCCTTCGCCGCCGCGGAAAGCAAACCCTTATACCTCGCCATTATTATCGAAAATGACGTAAGCGGTACGTCATCGGGAACGATTTTTGCAACCTCGGCGAACACTTGGCTGTCGGTTATGACAAGCCGCGGCTTTTTATTCAGACCCCCGAGGGTTGCAGCAAGCTCGGTTTCGCGACACACCGCCGCAATCGCACCGCTGTCCAAAACATCGCGCAAAACCTGTTGTTGAGGAAGAATGATTCTGCCTTTCGGCGCGGCTTTGTCAATCGGGATAACCAAAACAACCGTGTCGCCTTCGTCAATCAAATCCGACACAAGCGGCTTTTGCACACCGCCGCCCATCATCTTGCCCAAAAGATCTTTTAGGGCGTTGACCCCCTCGCCCGTCTTTGCACTGACATAAATCTCGTTCTTATCCGCTTTTTCTCTCTTATCGCATAAATCGCATTTGTTAAACGCCGTCACATACGGAATATTTTTCCTTTCAAAAAGCTCTATCAGCTCTCTGTCCGCACTGCGAAGTCCCGACTTTGCGTCCGCAACAAGCACCGCCGAATCGGTTCGGTTGAGTATTCGCCGTGTTCGCGCAACACGCATTTTGCCAAGCTCGCCCACATCGTCATACCCCGGTGTGTCGATAATCATAACCGGACCTATCGGAAGAATCTCCATTGCCTTTTTCACCGGGTCGGTGGTCGTTCCTGCCGTGTCCGACACAACCGCAATATCCTGGTTGGTGAGTTTGTTCACAAGGCTTGACTTGCCTGCGTTTCGGCAGCCGAAGAAACCGATGTGTACCCTGTTCGCCATAGGCGTTTCGTTCAAGCTCATCACTGTTGCCCCCTTACCTAAAATCTGAAATCCCTCGAACCCTTTACGATATTTTCAAGGTTCTGTTTTGCTATTTCTTTAACCTTTTCTTTCGGAATATTCTCTATTTCTTTTTCGATGAGTTCTTCGCCGATTTTTCGGGTCTCGTCACTCGCATAATCCATCAAAAATTCCTTTAATGTCATAAGCGCGTTCGGGTGACAACAATTCTGAATCTGTCCGCTCTTGCACAGGCTCATAAAACGGTCGCCCGTTCTGCCTTCGCGATAACAGGCGGTACAAAATGACGGAATATACCCCATTTTCATCAACCACCGGACTACGTCGTCCAATGTTCTTTGATCCGATACGTCAAACTGTTCGGTATCGGTCGGTCTTATCTCCTCTGTATATCCGCCAACGCTCGTTCTCGAACCGCCCGAAATCTGTGAAACGCCGAGGTGAATTACTTGCTCTCTTACCTCTTGTGATTCTCGCGTGGAAATAATCATACCCGTATACGGAACGGAAATTCGAATCAAGGCGCACAGCTTTGCGAAAATTTCGTCCGAAATACCATTGTCAAATTCGTCGGGGTCGATGTCGTCCGCGTGCTTAACCCTCGGAACGCTTATCGTGTGCGGTCCGACCCCGTGAACAGCCTCGAGATGCTCGGCGTGCATCAACAGCCCTGCAAATTCGTATTTGTACATTTCAAGTCCGAACAAAACGCCGAGGCCAACATCGTCTATGCCGCCTTCCATTGCCCTGTCCATCGCCTCGGTATGATAATCATAGTCGTGCTTTGGACCTGACGGATGCAGATTTAAATATGATTCTTTGTGATATGTTTCCTGGAACAATATATATGTGCCGATTCCTGCGTCTTTGAGTTTTCGATAATTCTCGACCGTTGTTGCCGCTATATTCACGTTCACACGCCTTATTGCGCCGTTTTTGTGCTTAATCGAATATATGGTCTTTATACAATCGAGAATATATTCAATCGGATTGTTCACGGGATCCTCGCCTGCCTCAATCGCGAGCCGTTTATGCCCCATATCCTGAAGGGCGATAACTTCATCCCGAACCTCGTCTTGAGTCAGCTTTTTGCGCGGAATATGCTTGTTTTTTGCGTGGTACGGACAGTAGACACATCCGTTCACGCAATAATTTGAAAGATACAGCGGCGCAAAGATTACTATTCTGTTGCCGTAAAAATCTTTCTTTATCTGTTCGGCAAGAGCGTATACCTCGTCCAGCTTTTCTTGATTTTCGCACGCAAGCAGCACGGACGCTTCGCGGTGATTCAGGCCCTTTCTGAGCTTTGCCTTTTCTATAATGCTGTCGATAAGCTCAATGTTGTCTTTGTTTTTCTCCGCATAGGATAGGGTTTCTCTTATTTCTTCGTCCGATATAAATTCATCGGCTTTCATTGATTTTGGATTGTACATTTTCGTTTTTCTCCTTTACATTAATCTATATTAATCGTTGTATGTCAAAGCTGAATAAGCTGTCTTTACGTTTACGCCGTCCACGCGTCCTATCTTGCCCGTCATTGCGCTGATTACGCTTTGCGGCGCGTCAGCGACCACGCTTATTATGCAAATATTTCTCTCGCGGTACGGAATCCCCATTCTTCCCACGATATACCGTCCGTATTCGTGCAAAATCTCGTTTATCATCTCTGCCGAATCGTTCTTTTCGACAATGATTCCGACCACGGCAACTCTCGTTTCCATATGTATTTCCCCTTTGTTTTGTATTTAAATAAAAAAGCGACCGTGCGCCGACACAGTCACATTTACCCGACAACCTTACCGAAACATTTCAGCACGATTATAACGTTTATGCAAATATTTCCGTATCTTTCGCCTCAAAAAAATTTTCAACGTCAGATTACTTTGTATCTTTATTATATCAGTCGGATTTTTATTTGTCAATACCGTTTTTTCGCAATCCGCAAATTTTATTTTCATAAATGATTGTGATAACATTCCGTTTATCATCCGTATTAAAATTATTTTGATTTTGTATTTTTTCGCGTCCATTCCGTTTGATTTTCAATTTTCCATTCTGCATTAATCACGCCCTACAGACGGGTATTATCGGCTTTTTGGCGCGATTGAAACAATTTTTTAAAAAAATTCTCAAAAATTTGAAAAAAAGACTTGCATTTTGTGATAAAGAGTGTTACAATATAGATTACTGATGTTATATCAAGATTAGATTTGTTGTTTGGAGGTGAAACCATGCCTAATATTAAGTCAGCTAAAAAAAGAGTTAAAGTTATCAGCAAGAAAACTCTTCAAAACCAAATGCTTAAATCACAGCTCAAAACTGCGATTAAAAAGTTTGAGGCTTCTCTTAAAGATGGAAAGGCAGCTGCCTCCGAAGCTTATAACTTTGTTGTAAAGAAAACTGACCAAGCTGTTGCAAAGGGTATTCTTCACAAGAATACTGCTGCCCGCAGAAAGAGTCGTTATGCTGCAATGCTGAACAAGATTGCGTAAAGCAGACGTATACATCGTTTGATGACAACGATGTTCTTAATAAACCACTATAGGTTTTAAGATGACGGGCGAAACCTGTTGAAAGGGTTTTGTCAACCAAATTTAAAAAATTCTACACTACGATAAAAAGCGGCGTTTATGCCGCTTTTTTGTATATCCCTTTATTTTTGATTTGCTCGGCGTGCTTATCTTGTTTTATACGTTGTAATTTATATATGCCGCTCGCCGCTTAAAAACTCTTTGACCGCCGAAACCGCAGCCTTTGCGTCACCGACGCCGAGTTCATACACTTTTTGCAGTTTTTCGGGATTGCGCTCAATCTTCTTGATTTCAATCGGCTTTGTCGGGCGGATAACAAATATATCGCCGTTTTCTTCCTTTTTCTTCAACCTTTCAATTTTTTTGTTATAGTTGTCATAACGCATTTTAAGCCGCTCGGCAAAGACGGGATACTTTCGGTAATATACTTTTGCCGACATGGGCGGCAAAGGCTTTTTGACATAATTTATGTCACGTGTGAGTATTACCACCTGTTTTTTATAACCCATTTCGGCGAAATGTTCAAACGGAATACTGTCCGAAATTCCGCCGTCAAGGCACGGGATACCGCCAATTATTACGGGTCTTGACATAAAAGGCATTGATGCGGACGCACGCAGGACATTGAGTTGTTCAAACACCCTGTCTATCTTTATATACTTTGGCATACCGGTATACATATCCGTCACAACCGCATAAAACGGAACGCCCGACTTTTCAAATGTTTCATCATCGAACACGTCAAGCTCTCTCGGCACTTTTCCGTATGCAAACTCGGTATTCACTATATCCCCCGTCCGCAAAAGCGAGCCTATGCTGATATAATTCTTATCGGGATTAAATTTTTTGCTGTATCTGATTACTCTTCCCCTCTGTTTGGAAAGATAGTTCACGCCGAAAACCGCGCCTGCCGAAACGCCGATTATTCCGTCAAATTCAATGTTTTCATCCATAAACACGTCCATAATCCCTGCCGTGTACATTCCGCGCATAGCGCCGCCTTCGAGAACAAGTCCGCTTTTCATATATTGTCCGCTCCTCTCTAATTTGTCTTTCATTGGTTATTATACCCCTTTTTTTAACAAACTTCAAGTACAGATTTTAAAAAATGTTAGAATTTAATTTTTGCAAATCTTGGTGTTAAGCCGTAATGCTCAAATACGTCTTTTAAATGAGTAAGCAAAAACCGCGAACAAATATCCACGGTTTTTGAATGAGTTAATTTTTTGTGAATTTCGACATAAACCCGTAGGGGCGCCCCCGTGTGGGCGCCCGAGCATACGAGCAAATGTCATAAATTTATATGGATACTCATATATTTCGATGAACATATTACGGGCGGCCACACGGGGCCGCCCCTACAAATATATGTTTTGTTCATAATTTGTTCACTCATTCAAAAACCGCGAACAAATATCCGATATGACTTGACATATTTGATTAAATAAGGTAAAATTATATAATGTATTAACGTGAAATTTTATTAAGATGAAATTTTGAATTTAAACATAACATATCATCAAAACTCAAATCGGAGGATACTTATCAAATGAGCGGAGTTAAAAGAAAAATCACCGAGATTTCGGTTTATGAATTTTATATGTGTATGTTCGTAATAACGATACACCTTTTATCCGACGGCGTTGACAACTTTGCACGCTGGAGCGCGGAATCTGTTATATTTTCGTCACTGACGAGGATTATAAGCTTTGCGGTCCCGGGGTTTATATTCACAAGCGCAATCAAGCTTTTTTATAAATACAGCGACCGAAAATTCAGCTATCCCAAGTTCCTGTTTGACAGGTTCTTAAAGGTCTACGTCCCTTATGTAATTGCGGTTTGTATATACTATATCGTATATGTGTTTGTTTTGACGCTTGACGAATATCCGAGTTTCAATTGGACACAGCTCGGTAGCTATATTTGGTCTGGAAACATATCGGCACAATTTTATTTCGTTATATTGATAGTACAATTCTATCTCTTGATGCCGATATGGCGGCTTTTGTCAAAGCTGAAATCCGTTCCGTCATTGGCTGTTGTCATCGCGGCGGCGCTCGCTCTGACGATTCTTTCGCGAATGTACTTCCCGCAAGCGGCGGCGGCAATCCTCGAACAGCTCGGCAAAATCGAGATACCGAACATAAAACTGTCCTCGTCATTCACCCTATCCAACCCCCTGAGCGGCTATTCCGCCGGGATCGAACAGGTTCAAGCCCTTGCGGCATACACGAACAAGAGCTTTTCGTCATATCTTGTATTTTGGATATGCGGAATGTATATCGGCTTAAATTATGACGCTTTCAGCGAAAAAATAAAATCGGGCAAGCTTGTGATATACATCGGCTGGCTCGTGTTCGCGGTTGCGCATTGCGTATTGTCATACCTGCGCTTTTGCGGAGTTATCAGATATACGTTCGAGCCGACAATTGTCGTTCTGTTCTGTATATTCTCGATATTCGGATTTTTGATATACATAGACCGTGTAACCTTCAACTTAGAGAGCCGCGGCAAGGGCTTTTTGACAAGTATCGCCGGAGCATCGTATGAGATTTATCTCATACACTGTCTTGTAATTATGGTTGTCACCTATTATTTAAAACAGGCGGACATCGACAGCACGATGACAAGGTTCTGGATTACAGCGGTGATAACATACACGTTTTCAATCATATTCTGTGTGCTTGAATCGACCCTTTATATGAATCTCAAGCTCAAATACCGCCGCAGGTCAGCAGCTAATGCCCGCAAGTCTGCCCGTAGAAAACGCTATCTGTAGGTTAAATCCGCCCGTCAGGGCGTCAACGTCTATTATTTCACCGGCAAAGAAAAGTCCACGGATTTTTTTCGATTCCATGGTCGAGGGATTTATCTCTTTGACCGAAATGCCCCCAGAGGTTATGATTGCCTGTTCCGATGAACATAACCCGGTAATGTCAAACTTGATATTTTTTAACAGCTCCGCAAGACGTTTGCGTTCGTCAGACGTCACGGAGTTTATTTTTTTATGCGGAAAGATTCCGCTAAGCTCAACAATGAACGGAATCAGTGCTTTCGGCAAAAGCGCGTCAAGTCCGTTGATTAAATCCTTGTTCATATTCTTTGAAAAGTCGCGCAAGAGCCTGTCATCGAGCTGTTTCGGGTCAAGTGCGGGTTTTAGGTCGAGGTATAGTGTGTACCTTTCTGTATCCGTATCTTTCATATGCGCCGACGCACTTAAAATAACGGGACCCGTCAATCCGAAATGTGCAAACATCATCTCGCCGAAATCACGATAAATTGATTTGCCCTTACTGTTCTTTACATCTATTGCAATATTTTTGAGTGACAAACCCGATAATTCTTCCACGCTTTGTGCAACGGTAACGGGAACGAGTGACGGTCTCAGCGGCGTTATCGTATGCCCCAAATTTTCGGCGAAAGTATATCCGTCACCGGTCGAACCCGTGACGGGATAGGATATTCCGCCCGTGGCGAGAATAACGGCGGCACACGGAACAAATCCGCGCCTTTTGCACATAACGCCCGTTATTGCGCCGTCCTCGGCGCATATTTCGTCAACACGGTCGGTCACGATTTCGACATTATTGTCGGTCATATATCGTCTTAGAGCCGCCGCAACGTCCGAACTTTTGTCCGAAACGGGAAAGACGCGCGCACCTCTTTCCACCTTTGTTTTAACTCCGTGATTTTCAAAAAAATCTATTGTGCTGTGATTGTCAAAGGTATAGAACGCGCTGTATAAAAAGCGCTTGTTTGTCACAACATTGCAGAGTAAGTCCTCAACCTCGTCGCAGGCATTTGTGATGTTGCACCGACCCTTGCCCGTTATCAAAAGTTTCTTGCCGAGAACCTTGTTCTGTTCAATAAGCATTACGTTCTTTCCGCATTCGGCGGCTGTTCCCGCAGCCATCATACCCGATGCTCCGCCGCCTATTACGATTATTCTGTTATTCATATGTGTGTACCTCTTAAATTATTAGTTGTATTGTTCCGCTTTGGGTTTTGTAATCATCTTATACGCAATCACACAGATTATCACCGAAATCAGCGACCTCGACGCCCCGCATTTTCAATTTTCAATTCTGCATTTTCTATTCTACACCCTACACTCTGAACCTGTAACCTGCGCCCCAAACCGTTTCGATAAACTTATTCCCCGAACGGTTTTTATCTATTTTATCCCTTATTCTCTGAATATGCACGGTAACGGTCGACACGTCTCCCATTGCGTCCATACCCCAGATACGGTCAAAAAGCCTTTCCTTATTAAATACAATATTCGGGTTCTCGGCAAGAAACAGCAAAAGCTCATATTCCTTAACCGGCATTGCAACCTCATTATCATCAACATATACTCGGTGCGCGTTCTTGTCTATTTTAAGTCCGCCTATCGTCAAAACATCGGGTTTCGCCTTATTCGCCGCCGCGGTCAGTTTTTCGTACCGCGCAATATGCGATTTTACCCTTGCCACAAGCTCGGATGGTGAAAACGGCTTTGTCATATAATCATCCGCCCCGAGTCCGAGACCCCTCACCTTGTCAATCTCATCACTCTTTGCCGATAGAAAAATTATCGGCACATCCGACTCGGCACGTATCTCTTTGCATATTGAAAAACCGTCGCGCCCCGGCAGCATAATATCCACAATAATAAGCGCATAATCGCCGCTCCTCGCCTTTTCAAGCCCCGAATTTCCGTCCGTTGCTATATCACATTCAAATCCACTCATCGTCAGATAATCGTTTTCAAGCTCCGCAATGCTCAAATCGTCCTCTATTATAAGTATCTTCATAAAATCCGTACATTCCTTTCACTATATCTCATCACTGTATCTCAACCGTCATATCTTTGATATGACGGCAGGATAATTATAAACTCACATCCGCCGCCGCTTCGGTTTCTCGCCCATATCTTTCCGCCGTGGTCGGCAATAATCCTCTTACAGACCGAAAGGCCGAGACCGTTCCCCGGTATTGCGTCGTTTCGCGACGCGTCCGCGCGATAAAATCCGTCAAACACGTTCTCCAAATCCTCTTTCGGAATTCCGCGACCCCTGTCGGCGAAACAGATGCGTATTCCCTCGTCATTCTTTTGCGCCGAAATTTCAAGACTGCCTTCATCAGGGTTCTTATACTTTATCGCATTTATTATTATGTTTGAAAACACGCGCCGCATATTTTCGGCATCAGCCGTGCATATTATCGGTTCGTCACCGACATTCGTCACAAGCCGCATCTTCGCAATCTGCATATCCATTTCGTACTCGGCGGCAATCTTTTTTATAAATTCATTTATATCAAGCGAAGTCATTTTATATTGCATCTTTCCGAGTTCAAGCTTTGAATAAACCGATAGATTGTCGGCGAGCCGCTCTATCAAGTCCGCCTTTACATAAATCGTATTGAGGTATCTCTCACGCATCTCATCAGTGTTTGCCACTCCGTCACGGATTCCCTCGATGTAACCTTTTATAGAGGTCACGGGCGTTTTTATATCGTGCGACAGATTGACAAGCAGAGTCTTTTTAAGGTCGTCCTTTTCTATCTCTCTCCGAACATTGCGCTGAAGCCTTAGCCTAAGCTCTTCGAAATCCGAAAAAAGTTCTTTAAGCTCTCTGTCACCCGAGCCGACAAATTCATAGCTCAAATCACCGTTTTTCATATGCCGCACGCCATCCGACAGCCGTCGCATAGGCTCTAATACCGAATTTCTCAGGTTTATTGCAATTGCCGCCGCGGTTGCAGCAAAGCAAGCAACAGCCATAGCCGCCCAGATTATTATAAACCGTATGATATACGGGTCGGATACCGAAACACCCTCGACCGCCGACAATTCTATTTCGGGATGAAAAATCATAAACACGCCGATAAGCAGTATTGATAAAACAATTATCAATACTGCCGGAACAATCAGCATTACCAGAGCCGACAAAATCAGTCTGCGTTTGACCGACATATGCCGTCACCGCCTCTCATATGTAACTTAGCATTAAAACTCTTTCTTTAAGAATAACAGATAACCTCCGCTGAAAAAAGTTATTCCGTACCCGAGCATAAGCGCCGACTTTGCGACAAGCGCGCCGAACGGCAGAGTCGCACCGAGCCAAATCCTGTGCCATTCGGTGTACGAGGTAAAGAGCAGGTTGCTGCCTGCCGCCGAGAAAAACCCACTTGCCTTTGCCGCAACATAAATCACGATACACAAAAACATTGCCGAAGTCGGACTTTTTGTGAGCTGGTTTATAAACGCCGCCATTAATATCAAAATAAATATCGGTATCAAATCAATCATATACGCGCCGAACGCATACAAAAGCCCATCCGCACCGCCGCCGAAAGCCGAGCATATCGCCGCCACGATAAACATTGCGGCAAGCACAATCGCGCTCAATACAAGCGGCGCGAGTATCTTGGCAATATACACCGCAAATCTTGTCACCGGCCGCATAAGCTGTGCCCTTATCGAAAGGCTGTGATACTCTGTCGAAAAGAGGTCACACACCGCCATCATTGCAACAAGCGGCACAAACACCGACACGAACATCGGAAGAACCATCATCGGCATATTCACCGTAAACGAAATATTCGATGTGCCGACAAGCCTGTTTGCAAGCCCCAAAGCCAACATCGTCGCAACGCATATCACCGCGGCAATCACAGAAAGGACGATATACTTCTTTCGCACCGCAAGTTTTTTTAATTCACCCAAAAAACAAGCCTTAAACCCTGTCACAGCGATACACCTCCTCCACAGCCACGCACGACCGAGATATAATATTCCTCTAAAGACGGGCGGTATTTAAGGGCGTTTTCGAGAGTATCAAACGCCGCAATTTTTCCCTCGTGCAAGACCGCAACGTGGCTGCACACCTTTTCGAGTTCCGCCGCAACGTGTCCCGATATGAGACACGCCGCTCCGTTTTGTTTTGACATCTGTTCGATAAGCTCACGAATTCGGATTACGCCCTCAATGTCGAGACCGTTAAGCGGTTCGTCAAGCACCATAAGCCGCGGCCGCGACAGTATCGCCATAGCAAGCCCGAGCCTTTGTTTCATTCCGAGCGAAAACTTGTTTACCTTATCGTCTTTGTATAAGACCAGTCCGACCAGTTCAAGCGCTTTTATTATTTCATCATTGCCGACATTCGGATAATACCGCGCCGCCGTTTTCAAATTTTGATACGCCGACATATACGGATAAAGCGCTGGGCTTTCTATCAAAAAACCCACATCCGCAAGAGCCTCGGCAGGCTCAGTCTCGGTATCGTGACCGAAAATCATTATTCTGCCGCTGTCATGGTGAATAAGCCCGGCAATCGCTTTCATAATTGTGGTCTTTCCCGAGCCGTTCGGCCCCAAAAGACCGACAATATCACCCTGATTTACAACAAGGTTTATATTTTCTATCCCCCGACCGTTTTTGTATTTTTTGGTCAGGTTCTCTGTTTCAAGTATTTTTTGCATACAAATTCTCCGTTTATTTAAAAAATATCTGCTATTGTAAAAATTATTTCGGATTTCATATTAGGTTATTCACCTTTATACTTTTTTAGTCTATCGTCATTGTGTCGTCACCGTTATCCGAGGTGTCGTCCGTTTTATATATCAAACATTTATCCATATTATCCATTTTTTGAATTTCGTCCGCCGGTATGGGGTCAATGCTTGTATTGCCGAAATCATAGAACGAAAAATCAGTCGTCAATGTCATATTATGCTCGCCGCCGTTTTTGTCATATCCGCTGAAATTTATAACACACTTAATATCGCCGGGATGTTGGTTTTCGTCAACCGACATATTAAACTCAGCATTCTTGACATACGGCTCGCCTGAGCCGAAAATCGCAAGCATTGCGCGCGTTTCGGGGTCTGTTTCGTCCTCTGCCGAAACATTGTCGGTGTTCATATTCGAGGTTATCACCGACGCTATAAGCGACACACCCGAATTGACATATGCCGGCATCTGGTCTTTGGTAAGGCTCACCGAATACCTTGATACTCCGTCCTTGCTCTCGGTCATTACAAAGTTATTCTTTAAATCCCCGACAAGAACATCGCCGACCGTTTCACAAAATCCGACCAGCTTATCGCCGAAATCGCTGCCCTCGCCGCCGCTTATCTGTTCAATCGCCGTTCCGGGCTTATATCCGCCGTTGTTATAATAATACGCGTGCGTTCCGCCGTGCGATGCTACCACCTTGTTTATCTCTATGTCACCCTGAAGCTGGTTCAGGTCATAATTCATATTGTCGCCGAATTCGTGTGTGTTTTCATACCGATATGCCGGGTCGCCGTTTATGTTCATCTTCCATCCGCCGTAATACGCACCGACTTTTTGGTCATCGACTTTAAGCTCTACCGTATAATCGATTGACATATTGTCGGCATACAAAAGGCTCTTTAGAGCATTCTTGCAATTCGTATAACTGTTCGCATTGTCATAGTTCGCAAAGACCGCACAGGTCAGCAAAACCGCCCCTGCGCCCAATCCTGCGATTGCTTTGAAATACTTCTTTTTGATATTCATAGTAATACCTCTCTCTTTGCTGTTTCATATTTTGCATAACCATTCGCAATGTCAAAACCGGTTTGATGCGCCTTGCGTTTATGTTATGATAACAGTATAAACCGCCGATATTGAATATTTGTAAAGCAAGTATAAACAATTTCTAAATATTTACCCCCAATTTATTAAGCGCAAACAGTGAACTTATAAATACCCGAGCCGAAGGCGTGCTTTGTTCCGTTGAACTCAAAGCGACAGGTTGTGTTTGACGGAACCTCAATTTCAAACTCGACACCGTTCTCTGTCGTGCGCCACTGTGAGCGAATCTTTCCGTACATCGTGTCTATTGCCGCATTGGCAAAGCTGAGCCGCTCATCCAAAACGGGCTTTATCTCAAACGCCTTGTACCCCGGTGCGGCGTATTTTATTCCGCATATGTCGGTAAAGAACCACGATGCAACCGCACCGTAGGCATAGTGATTGAACGAATTCATCTTTTCGCTCCACATACTTCCGTCGGGCTTTAATCCGTCCCAATGCTCCCATATCGTGGTCGCACCCATCGATACCGAATAGAGCCACGACGGGAATTCGCGCCGCAGAACCAAATCATACGCAAGAGACGCATATCCATTATCCGACAAAGCATATATGATATACGGCGTGCCGACAAATCCCGTTGTCATCGCCTTTCCGTTATCCTCGACCAGCTTTGCCAAATCGGCGGCAACCGCCGTCTTGTTGTCGGTCAGGTCAAAGTATAATACAAGCGCGTTCGCCGTCTGGGTCTGTTGCTTGACCGTTCCGTCCTCGTTCAGATACTCATCCGCAAACGCCGCCCTGATATTCTTATATAAATCGTTGTAATATTTCGCCTTTTCGGCATATCCGAGGATTTCAGCCGCCTTCGCCGTATTTTGACACGAAACAGCATAAAAAGCCGTTGCTATCATATATTTATCGGTTTTTCCTTCATAGCTTCCCTCTTCGGCATCGAGTCCGAGCCAGTCGCCGAACTGGTGACCCGTGTTCCACAGATACGGATTTTCGCCCTGTGCCTTTATGTATTCGACCCAGCGTTCCATACTTTCGAATCTGTCGGCAAGAATGGTTTTGTCGCCGTAAGCGCGGTAAATTTCGGTCGGACAAATCGTTATCGCGTCGCCCCACGCCGCACCGTTGTATTCGCCGCTCATTCTCGGCACAATCATCATAATTTCACCGTTGCCCGGCTGTTCGAGAGCCGCGTCGCGCAGCCATTTGTTAAACAGCGCACCGACATTTCGGTTGATTGCCGCCGTCTTGATAAACACCTGTGCATCGCCCGTCCAGCCCTGGCGTTCGTCACGCTGAGGACAATCGGTCGGAACATCGACAAAGTTATCATCCTGTCCCCAAAGCACGTTTTTGTAAAGCTGATTCAAATCGCTGTCGGAACACTCAAATTCCGCCGTCTTTTTATAATCGGTATGCATCGGATATGCCTTAAAATCATCAAGAGATATATCCCCCGGGTATTCGATAAGACGAATGTATCTAAATCCCTGGAAGGTAAATGTCGGCTCAAACTCCTCTTTTTCGCCGCCGCGCAGGGTATATTCAATAAGGTTTTTTGCCGAGCGCATATTCGCCGTATAGAAATTCCCGTCTTTATCCAAAACCTCGGCGTGGTCGAACACAACGCGGTCGCCCGACTTGCCGCTTACCGCGAAATGCACAACGCCCGTCAGATTCTGACCGAAATCAATAACCCTCTCACCCTTTGGCGTGGTGATAAGTTCAATCGGGGCAATTTCGCCGTGGCGTTTAACGCTTTCGTGCCGCTGACCCAAAATATGCGCATAAGGATAGTTTTTCATAACAACCCTCTTTAGCTTGCCCGCGTCACAGTCGGGAAGATACATCGAGCCGTCATACATCCGCGCGTCATATGTTTCGCCGTCATATATATCCGCTCTTGTCCACGGCGAATCAAAGCACTTCCAAAAATAATCGGTGTATATTCCGTCCTCTGTTCCATCCTCATATTCAACCTCGAGCTGCAAAAGCGCCGCCGTTTCCGACAGGTCATATGAATTCATTGTAATACGCCCTCTCGCCCAGCCGTCGGCAACGGTTATACAAACCGCGTTTTTGTCACCGAGCATATCCGTCACGTCATATGTCTGATAAAGCAAATCAAGGTGTATGGGCGTTGAACCGGGCGCAAGATATGTATCGCTTACCCTCACGCCGTTTATATGTATCTCATACACACCGAGGGCGGTCGCATAGATACGCGCCTTTTTTATTTTTTTCTTGGGCGAAAATTCCTTTCGGAACACCGAGATATAACCGTCTTTGTCAAAGTTGGTTATCCAACGGCCTTTCCAGTTCTTCCATGACATAAGACCCGTTTCAAAATATCCGTTTATCTCGGCACATTCGCCGTTGTTGTCCCAAACGGTAACGCAAACATCATAACGAGTTTTCGGTTTCAATGCGCCGCCGTCATACTTGACAAAAATGCTCGAATCTGATTCGACTCTGCCGCTGTTCCATACATCGCCGACAACGATTCTGTATGCCGTCTGGTGCGTATTTTCTTCATCGGAAACGAGCTTCCACGAAAATTCGGGCTTTTCAATATCGATTCCGATAGGATTTTCAAGATAGTTTACGGTAAGTTCTTTAAGTTTAAGCATAATTTTTCTCCTTTTATCTATGTATTGCTTTTAGATATATATTGCTTTATAAAAAGTCGGTTATCCGCGAACCCTTATAAATAAGCGTTCCCGTTTGGTTTATTTCGCAGCGGTTATAAAATTCGCGCGACACATAAAATGTCAGTCTTTTGTTTCCGTTCAAAAACGCGACAATATATTTTTTGTCCTTAAACGGCGGCTGTGATTTTGACACGACTGTCTTTATGTATGTTTGTTTGTCAATAATCCTTGCCGTCACGCGCTTTTCGGCGCACCGCCGTGATTTTATTATCCGTATAATAATTCCCGCGGCAATCAAAACTTCGATTGCACACAATATTATACAAAATAGTATATTTATGATATTGCCTGTCATTTTTCTTCTTCCTCATCTTTGGCGCCGCCGTATTTCTTTATAACAGCAAGCTCTTTCGCCGTCTTTATCGCGCCCCTGCCGAAATCGTTTTTTAATCTCATAACCGTGTCCGACAAGACTTCTTTTTGCATATCCTCCGCCGATTGCGGCATAAACGAGAGCTGTTCGCATTTTGTATCGGTAAGATTGGTTGTCGAAATCCCGATAAGCCGCACATTTTTGTTTATCGTCTCGCCATCAAACAGGCTTTTTGCCGCGGAATACAGCTTTTCGCGGCTGCGCACACATCCGCCCGAATACGCGCGCGTTATGCTTTTCATATCCGCAAATTTAAGTTTTAAAGTTACGGTCTTGCACCACAGCCCCTTGCGATAGAGCCTGAAACTCACATCATCGGCAAGCATATAAAGCGTGTCATAAAGGGTTTGTCGGTCGCTCGGCTTGTGCGAATCCATATCAGTCAAAAAGGTCGTTTCGCGCCCGATTGACTTTGGTGCGGCGTTCGGCATGACCTCGCGATTGTCGATTCCTTCGGCGTGTAATCTCATCTCATGCGCCGTGTTTTTGAACATATAAAGCCGCTCATCCGATGCGGCGGCAAGCTGTCCGACCGTTCTTATCCCGATTGAATTCAGACGTTCAGCCGTCTTTTTGCCTATTCCGTAAAGCTCACCGACAGGTCGGTTTTTCATCAGCTCGGCAAACTCCCTCGGCGACCGTATCACAAAAAAGCCGCGCGGCTTTTTTTCTTCGCTTGCACACTTTGCGCTCATCATCGAATACCCGACCCCGACCGAACACGTCAGCCTTACCGTTTCAAAAACGCGCCGCTGAATCGTCTTGGCAATATCCTCTGCCGCACCGAAAACGAACTCGCTTCCCGTGACGTCCATATACCCCTCGTCAAGCGACACAAATTCAATCTTATCGGTATATTCCGCCATAATAGCGTGAACCTTGTCAGACGCGTCTTTGTACTTTGCAAAGTGCGGCTTTATAAACACCGCACTCGGGCAGCGGCGATACGCCTCGGCGCTGCTCATTGCCGAATGCACGCCGTACTTTCTCGCGATATAGTTACATGTCGAAACAACGCCGCGCGTTCCGGGCGGAGAACCGACAATTACGGGTTTTCCGACAAGCGCAGGATTGTCACGTTCCTCAACCGAGGCAAAAAACGCGTCCATATCCAAATGTATTATCTTTCGCACGCGGCGCACCCCCCTTGGTTATGTCTTTCCTTATTATATATGATACTTAAAAAAATTGCAATAGTTTTCAATAATTAAAAAAAGTTTTATAAAAATTTTTGCCAAGCAAATACACATTTCTGTAAGATTGTGTCGGTTTGTATTATGTGCGTAGCCGTAATTTAAAATCAAAAATAATTTTCACATTGCCGCCGCGGTAGGCAAAATGAAATAGGGTTCCCGAAAAATGAGGGTTGTACCCGAAATTTTTTGGGAAGAGGAAACGCTGCGACGCAGGCGATGAATTTTATCCCGATAAAATTCGAGTAAGCAAAGCGAGCGTTGACGAGGGGACGGCGATTTAATTCAAAATATTTTATATTTTTGTGCGGTTATTCCGTATAATTTTGCATCGTATATTTTTCACATACATTGCGCAAACAAAAAACACCCTCGTGTTAAGAGAGTGTCCGTTAAAATTTTTATCTGTCCGTGGGCTTTATATAATAAAACTTGCCGCCAATACGTCTCATCAAATAAGTGTATGTTTCATCGGCGTTTTTCACCTTGCCGTTTCGGTTGACCTCAATAACCGAATGTTGAGTCAGATAACAGCTGTCATCGTCTATCCATTCAACATTCACTATGTTATATGATATAAGCCTTTCTCTCACGCCTTTGGCATAATAACTCTTAATCTGTTCTACCTCTTGGCGATAAAACTCGGTCGATGAATCTATGTACCCCGACACCGCCGAAGTATCGCCCGTGTTTACGCCGTTGACATATGCGTTCAGGTTTGTTCCGAGCGTTGTATAAAGCAGCCGTTCATCAGCCGCCCTGTCAACCGTCTTTTGGGTCGGCTGTTGCGCAGGTGCGTTCTGTGCGCTCGAACTTGAACTCGAACTCGAATTTGCGTTTGCGTTTGCGTTTGCTTTTGCGTTTGAATTTGCGTTTGAATTCGAATTTGATGCCTTGCTATCCGATGCCGAGCTTGTACTTTGGGTGGTTTTTTGTTCGTTTTTTGATGTAACGCCGACATCAGTTGGTGTTTCCTTCTTACTGCCTATAACGATCCCCAACAAAACGGCTATACATATAACCAACGCCGCCGCTATACTTCCGAGCGCAATTTTGAGACGTTTTTGCGTACTCGGGGTATCGCCTTTATTTTTGCCGTTGTGTTCATTTTCGGAATCAAACGCTTTTACGCTCATCGTATTCGACAGCGGCGCGTCCGCCGCAAGTGGTTTTGCGCCGTTATTTTCGGCTTGATTTCTCGAAACAATCGCGTTTTGAAATTCCGACATATTCTCAAATCTGTCGGCGGCCTTGACCGCCATTCCCTTTTTGATGGCATAACGAATGTTGTCCGACAGATAATCGGGTATTACAAGTTCATCGTCCATTACCCTCTCTATCGATTCGGGCGGAGTATTCCCCGTGACCATTCGATAAAGCGTTGCCGAGAGGGCGTACACGTCCGTCCACGGCCCTTGATTGCCGCGTGTTCGGTATTGTTCCTCAGGCGCATACCCCGGTTTTAACGTCACCGATATACTTTTGTTATCACCAAACGACTGCCGCGCCGCTCCGAAATCTATCAGCTTTACTTGTCCGTCCTTTGTCATAAAGATGTTGTCGGGACTTATGTCGCGGTGTATTATCCCTGTTTTGTGTATCTCTTTAAGTGCCTCTGTCACGGGCATAAGGATTTGTATACTCTCGCTCTCGCCGAGCTTGCCGCCGCGGCGGTTGAGATATTGTTTTAAGTCCGTTCCGTCAAGGTATTGCATCACCATATACGCTGTGCCGTTCGCACCGAAACAATCCTTTACGCTTACCACACCGGGATATTCCGAAAACCGCGCGAGCGTCCGCGCCTCGGTCAAGAACTTTTCCTTGCCTTTTTCAAAGTCCGTTTCGCCGCCGGCAAACGCCCTCACCGTTCGGCTTTCAGATTCTCTCTGCGCCGAATCGTTCGGGTAATATTCCTTTATCGCGACCCTCGTACCCAAAACATTGTCATATCCGATATATGTAATTCCGAATCCGCCCTGTCCGAGCGCGATTCCGACCGTGTATCGGTCGTTCAGCCTGCTGCCCGGCTGTAGGAAGTTCTGTGACGCGTTTTTCAATTCTTGTTCATTCAATCCGCATTTCGGACATATTACCGATTCGCCTTTGTCCGTCATACAACCCATACATAAGCTCATTGTACCACCCCGTTTATGATTTTATGTTTTTTATGTTTTTTTGTAAAATTTTTTTCGCATACATTGCGTTTGATAAATCCGCCGTGGGGCGTCGAGGTCGCAGATTGCCGGTGGCAATCGTTTTGCGATTTGACCGAGTCGGCAGACGAGATCCGCCCCCTACATCGTCAACGTTCGCTTTGCTTGCTCGAATTTTATCACAATAAAATTCATCGCCTGCGCCGCTGCGTTTCCTCTTCCCAAAAAATTTTGGGTACAACCCTTATTTTTCGGGAACCCCACAATTGTTATTCCGTGTAATTTCGTGACATACGGATAACCACAGCGATTAAAACGTTATTCTGTACTCCTTATTTCCGAACATAATCGTATCTCCGCTGTTGACCTTTGTCTTGCCGACAAACGTCATACCGTTAAGAGTTGTTCCGTTGGTCGATTTTAAATCCTCGACAAGCATATTTCCGTTTTCAAACACAAATCGGCAATGCTTGCCCGATGTCTGGCTGTCGGATATTACAATATCACAATCGGGATTCCTGCCGACCAACAACTCGCCCGACAAAAATCCTTTTTTAACATCGCTGCCGCCGACCTCTGTCATTGTGACGGGCATACCGCTTGTGTTTCTCACCCTGCCGACAGGGGTCGGGTCGGGTGTCGGCGGCATCGGCTTTGGCGTGTTCGCGTCATATTGCGAGTACACGTTTCCGCCTATCGGCGCCCGATATTCGGGTTCGCTGTTCTTGTTATTCCTGCTTATAAGGGCTATTATCACCACTATTATTGCAAGCACAAGCAAGATTACCGCTATTATTATAATCATATTCATATTCAAATTTATTCCTGACATTGAATTTCCCTCACTTTCATTTGTTTGCGCCGTCCCGGGTACGCTTGTAGGTACCACGCCGAGGCTGTCCTGCGGCTTTTTAAGCACGCATTCGGTTTCATCCGTAATCTCATGTTCGTTCTTCCAAACCGACATTTTAATATTATGCGATTTTTCGTCGGCATACGCCGCGCTGTAACCCAAATCTATCATAAGAGTCTGTTTAAGGCGGTCGAACAGAGTATCATATATACTTTCGGGGCTGTATTTATAAAGATTGTATTTTTCGCCGTTTGTCGCCTCGGTAAGCCTGTTTACAAATCTCTCGCCCGAGCCGCGCGTGCCGGGATTCCATACCGAATATACGGGTATGGTCTTTTCTTTAAACTTTTGCACAATCTCGTCCTCGGTCGTGCCGCCATACTCGTTTATTCCGTCCGTCAAAAGTATGACAACTTTTCTTTTCGGAATCCCGACATCGGTTCTCTCTATCAGTTCAAGAGCCTTTTCAAGACCGCCATAGAGCATTGTCCTTCCGTCACTGTTCGAAATATTGTTCACCGTCTCGGCTATTTCCTGCGATGACTGTGTATAATCGCGCACAATTTTAGCCTCGTTGCCGAATGTAACGATTGCCGCACGGTCTTTTTCGCTCATCTTTTCCGCCCAATGCACGGTCGATTGTTTTATCTTGTTAAAAGCCGATGCGCCGATTGAACCCGATACGTCTATCAAAAATATATACGCCATTCCCTCGCCCGATTCCGAAAGCCTTTTTACCCTCTGAACCATAAGCTTTTCGCCGTCAATATATGTATTGATTTTCGACGCCTGCGGCGGTTCGATGGCTCTTCCGTCCGAATCGGTCATATCAACATAAACCCTCAAAGCATCATTAAACGGCTGTACCTGTCGGATATTGATTTTGTTCAAACCCTCGGCACTTGTACATACCGATGCAGCGACCAAAAACAACGCCGCCAGCATACATACTAATCTTTTTGCCACCTGAATCCCTCCCCGCATAGCTGAACAAGAATAAGCTCGCTGTTGCCCAGTTCAATGCAGTCGCCTGTTTTTATTTCGGTCGGAACATAGACCTCATCGCCGTTGAGATACACAAGGCCGTGACCCTCACCGGGGTATAAAATGAAGTTGTTCTTTTTCGGGTTATAACTCACCACTGCGTGGTTTTGGCGTGCTATGCCGTTGTCCGACTGAATCGCAACATCCATATTCGCCGCTCTGCCGATAAAATTCTTTTCGCTGCGCAATCTGTAATCCTTGCCAACATCCGGGCCGTTGATACACACGAGCCAGCCGACAACGGGATCAAACCCCATCGAGCCGCGCATAAGTCCGACCGTCTTGCCGTCCGTGTTGTTGGCGTTGCGCTTTGCAACCGTTTTTTCAATCGGCGGCGGTGTCGGTGCGGCCGGCTGTTGAAAGCCTCCCTGCATCGCCGCTCCGTTTTGCTGTTGGTTGATACGGCTGAGCGGCATTGTTACTCCTGCCGCCGCGCCGCCGTTCATCGCGCCTCCCATTTCACAAAAAGGACAATTCGCATATTTTGTGTCATCATAAAAATGACCGTTACTACATCTTTTCATTGACATAATTCTCACCTCATAAATTTTTCTTTTTAGTTTATTCTTTTATACAAAAACAGTTATTGCCGAAAAGTTGTCGCAATCATCGCAAGACTTAGTGTTTTCTTTCACGATTCTCACCATTTTGGCAATCCACCGCGAAGCCGTCTTTGATTTTTTCAAGCTGTCGGTCATCTGTTTTTCGTCTATGTTTTCCCAAAACCCGTCCGTGCAAAGCAAGAACGCGTCACCCGGCTTTATATCAACTTTTTTGTGAATGTCGGGTTTGAACTTTTCCGCCGCGCCCATTGTGCGGATAAGGCGGCTTTGTTCATCGCTCTTTCGAATATCGTTATACGATATTTCGCCGCTCATATATGACATATACGCAACCGAGTGGTCAGCCGTTATCTCGAGAATATTGTTGTCCCTAAAGAAATACAGCCTGCTGTCGCCGATATGCCCCCATACCGCCTCGCCGTTATTTATCAAAAGCGCGGTCATCGTTGTCCGCATACGCTTATACAGCACATTGCTTCCGATAAGGTCAACAAGACTCTCTTGTGAGCTTTCTAACAGATGCTTCATATTGCCCTCGCTGCATTCAAACTCGCCGCCTACAATCAAATTTCGCTCCGCTTTATCCAAAACGCACTTTGACGCAAGCTCGCCGTAAGAATGTCCGCCAAGACCGTCCGCCACAGCAAAAAAACCGATGTCGGCGTACATTTCGAGGGTAAGAATTCCGTCCTCGTTATTATCGCGCTTGCCTATGTCACAGACCCTGCCGAATTCCATGGTCATCCTCCTTTATTTTTCCGACTTTATTTTTCCAAGCCCACGCTGAACATCGCCGTTCTGTCGCCGATATAGAACCGTGCGCCGTTTAAGAGAACGGTCGGCACTTTCGGCTGAAGCTTTGTTCCGTTTGCAAGATATGTACCGTTTGCCGATGACAAATCCGTCACATAGAAACCCTGCTGACTCTTTTCGTATCTGACCGTACAGTGCGCACGGCTTATTCCCGGTGAATCCGAGGGCATAACGATTTGACACACCATCGGGTCTCTGCCTATGGTAACGCCGTTATCGTCAAGATAGAATCTCTGACCCATAAATTCGCCGCTTACGCAATACAAAACGGGTTTTGCCTTTTTATGTTTTTTAACAAGCACAATGATTAAAAATGCAATCGCACCGACAAAGATAACTCCGACAACGATAAGCGCAACCCACGCTATTTTCATCGACTGCGCCTTGATATACGGTATTCCGTTCTGGTCAAGAACCTTTGTAAGCTCGGATATTTTTATCGCAACGCCTATGCCGTCCGTCCTGTTGGATTTTGCAAAGTTAATGCCAACAACCTCACCTTTGTCATTGACAAACGGGCCGCCCGAATCGCCGTTGCTTATCGTCACATCAAGCACATATACGCTGAGCGCCTGAAAGTTTTCGTAAATCTGTATCGAGTTTTGCGAACCTATATTACCGCTGCGGATTTTCACCTCTTGGTCAATTGCACCCGACAAAGCGTCAACATCCCCCGGAAAGCCGAGAGCATAACCGCCCGTTCCCGATTTGACCTCGCTGTCGTTTAACTTAATCGGGTTAAGGTTGACCGGCGATTTCAATCTCAAAATCGCAATATCCGATGCCGGAAGCGGCGTCATAACCTCTGCGTCAATCATATTATCTCTCGATAAAAGAATAGACACTCTCTTTGCGCCGTCGACAACATGATAATTGGTAACGATATAAGATACCGGTGATGTTTCGCCTATGGCAAAGCCCGTGCCGAACGCCGTTCCCGAATCCGTTTCGGAAATAACCCTGACAACGCTTTTGCTTGCCTCTCTGACCGCCGTCGGTGCCGATTCCGCAAATGCCGTGACCTGCATAAGCACCAATAACCAAACTCCTAAAATACATCCTATTTTCTTCATCATAACTCCTGTTCCGCCATTTTGGCTTTTGTATATTTTTATTTTTAATTTTTTTCTATATAATTTTGAATATCACGGCGGTCGCATTGTCCTGTGCCGCCCTTTGCTTTTGCTCAACCGCGTTTATAATCGCCTGAGCTGTCCGCCTTTTCGAATTGCTTAAAATCATCTCGATTTCGTCATTGCCGAGGGTTTTGTATACTCCGTCGCTGCAAAGCAGAATTATATCCCCCATTCTGAGCGGAAAGCGCCGCTCGTTTTTGTCTATCTCCGAAAGGGTGTCAAGCCCGAGATATGAGGTCAGAGCCTCTCTCTCATAATTGCTCGCCGCCTCTTGAAATGTTATCTCGCCGCGGCTTGCCATTTCGTCAAGCTCGCGCGCGTATATATGGTCAACGTTGAGCTGTCTCAGCATTCCGTTTCGCATAAGGTATATGTGGCTGTCGCCGACAGATACCCAGCACAGCTCTTTATCCCTTACCACCACGCCGATAAGCGTTGCGCCGCTGTTGCCTATTCGACACACGGCGCGGTTCGCCGAATACACCGCGTCCTCCATTGCCGCAAGGGTAAGCTCGCCGTCTTTGACCTCGCTCGAATACACATTCAGGAACTCCTCAACGCCTGTGCTTGCCGCCGTATATCCATCGGCAAGACCGCCCATTCCGTCAGCCAGAACCGCCACGCACCCGATGTCGGCGTTGTCGTCATCACTATAGACATTGCTGAAAATAAACGCGTCCTGCTGTTCCTCGCGCATACCTATCGTCTGGGCATTATCAGGCTCGATATAGAGCTGTTCGTGCGTTTCGCGGATTGTCATTGTTATCGGCTCGTCATCGGACAAAAACCTGTCGCGCGGCATTCGCCTTGCCGCCTTTGCGGCTCTCTTTTTCCGTTTCTTCATCGCCTTTTCATCGGCAATCGCCGCCCTGTCGGCTTTTTTAAAGAATCTCAATATTATTCCTCCCTCAAACTCTGCCTAATACGGCTTGATTTCGGTAATACAACAGTCATTCCACTTTGTACCTCGGTATATACTGTCAATGGTTATTTTTATATAATCGGTCGTCTTTATACCGCCGAAATCCACATCCTGATATATATAATTCGCCTTATCGAACACATCTTCAAGGGTTTTTGCCACCGATGTTCCGTCCGAAAACGAAATCGTTATATCTTTGGGTCTTGAATTTGCGTAATATATCCACATTCCGTAACCGTCACTGTATTTTGTATAGCCGTTCAGAATTTTTACCCCCTTGACCTTTTGCGGCGAATCGGCGAAAAGCTTTATCCACTGTCCTACTCCGCCCGGGACATTCCACGCCGTGTCACATTGTCCGTCCGTTGCATAATACGGCCCGTATTTTCTGTTTGACGAGGTTGCCACGGTCACACCGGACGCGGTTGCGCTCGGAAAGTATCCACACCGATACGGTTCTTCTTTTACCGGGGTATTATCAGCAAGCCGAATATCCGATTGATTATCGTTTGAGTTGCCTTTGGCAATCGATACCGCTGCCGCCGCAATCAGTGCCGCAACCAAGACCGCCAGTATCGAAACGATTATAATAAGCGCGGTTTTGCTTTTATCCGAATTGTTCCCCGAATAATTTCCCGAATAATTTCCCGAATTTACATTCGCCATATTATTCTGCGGCATATATCCGCCGCCTTGCATTTGTGAAACATTGCGGTTATCGGGTCTTATGCTCGTGTTCGCACCGAAATCCCGATTCTGCGGCTGTGCGCCAACCGATGTGTTTTTCGGCATTTCGCCGTTCGGAATCCCACCGCTCATCATCAGTGCCCTCTGAAGTTCTTCAACGCTCGCAAACCTGTCCGCCGCCTTGACCGCCATTCCCTTTCTTAGGGCAAACTGTACATTCGGCGACAAATAATTCGGTATCACTAGCTCGTCATTTATCGCTCGATCGAGAGAATCGGGCGGCGTGTTGCCCGTAAGCATCTTATACAGCGTTGCCGTCAGGGCGTAAACATCCGTCCACGGTCCTTGATTGCCGCGCGTTCGGTATTGCTCCTCGGGCGCATACCCCGGTTTTAATGTCACCGAAAGGCTTTTTGTCCGCCGACCGCCTGTTTTGCCGCGCCGAAGTCAATCAGCTTTACCTGTCCGTCCGAGGTCATAAATATGTTATCGGGGCTTATGTCGCGGTGAATCACGCCTGCTTTGTGAACCTCTTTTAACGCCTCGATAACAGGCGTTAAAATACTTATGCTCTCTTTTTCGCCGAGGTGTCCGCCGCGTTTGTTGAGATAGCCCTTCATATCTGTTCCGTCAAGGTATTGCATCACCATATACGCTGTTCCGTTGGCGTTAAAACAGTCCTTAACCTCGACAATTCCGTGATACCCCGAAAAACGTCCGAGGGTTCGCGCCTCATCAATAAACTTTTGTTTTCCGTGTTCAAAATTACTGTCGGAATTCGTGAACGGCATAACCGTTCTGTCGCCCGGCACTCTTTGAGCAATATCCGACGGATAGTATTCTTTTATCGCGACCCTCTGACCGAGAACCTTGTCAAAACCGATATATGTAATTCCGAACCCGCCCTGACCCAGCGCGATTCCGACAATATACCTGTCGTTCAGCACGTATCCGGGCTTTATAAACGCCGGCGAAGCACCGCCGAGGTCGTTTTCATTAAGTCCGCAATGCGGACAAATCACGTTTTCGCCTTTGTCGGTCATACAACCCATACATAAACTCAAACTCAATCACTCCCGTTCGGAAACATCCGTGTTTCCGTTTATTTTTATATAGATTTAATTTAATTGATAACTCCGCGTGAGAGCTTCATCGAGATAATTCGGCGAACCGACTCGTCAATGCGCTCCTCCGATATTTCACCCGATGTCACAGCATCCTTTATCGCGGCAAACGCCGCCTTGGGTTCGGGTGACATAAGCACAAAGTCAACCCCGGCTTTGACTGCTCTCTTTGCCGCGTCCGCCGCGCTGTATTTTGACGTAATCGCACCCATATTGAGCGCGTCCGAAATAACAATTTTTTCAAAGCCGAGTTCACCTCTGAGCCATTCCTGTATAACCGTTTTTGAAAGGGTTGACGGCGTACCGTTTTCAACGGTCGCAACGCCCATATGCGCAACCATAACAAAGTCCGCCCCTGCGGCGATTCCCGACTTAAACGGTATAAACTCGCACTCTTTCATCTGTTCGTATGTGCGTGTGCAAACACCTGCGCTCTTGTGCGTGTTTTCCTCTATGCTGCCGTTGCTCGGAAAGTGTTTGAGGGTTGCCGACACGCCCGTGTCCTGCATCGCCTTTACCTCTGCCGCGACCATATCCGCAACGATCTTTGGGTCTTTTCCGAATGAACGGTCGCCTATATCCTCGTTGTTCGCAACGGTGATAACGTCCGCCACAGGTGCGAAATCCACGTTAAATCCGAATTTTTTCAGATTTTCGCTGAGTTTCTCTCCGACCGCCGCCGCTTTGTCGGTGTTGCCGCTCGCTCCGATTTGCGCCATAGGCTCTATCTTGGGTTCATAAAGCCCTGCGTTGCCGAGTCTCGCAACCCTGCCGCCCTCTTCGTCAACCGCGATAAACAGCGGCGTTTTGCTGTAGCTTTGCGTTGCCGAAATCATATTTTTTAGCTGTTCGGCGTCTTTGATATTCTGTGAAAAATAGATTATTCCTCCGACGGGACAGCTCTCCAGAGCCTGTTTGGTTGCGTCGCCTGCCTGTACGGCAACGCCTATATCGATTATATCCTCGGGTCTGACAAAAAACATTTGCCATATCTTTTCGTCAAGAGTCATATTTTGCACCTTTTCATTGACTTTTTTGTTTAAAGATGTATTTTGGCTCTTTCCATCCGATGCGTTCGTCTTTTTGCCGCCCGATTCATCCTCGGTTTGAACATCTGTTACCGATGAATTTTGAGATGCTTTTTTGTTATCTTTCGAACAGCCGCACGCCAACGCCATTACGGCAATCAGCGCCGCCAAAACCAATGCTGTAATCTTTTTTCCGTTTTTATTTCTCATATTAAATCCCTTTCCGTTCGTCTTATTCCTCAACAATTCTTTCTTTTTCATACTCTATTATATATGCAAGAGAACCCGATTTATAAAACCTCATATCATCCCCGGAGTCGTTGAACGACCATACGCCGTCGGCTTTGGGTTTGAAAATCTGTATATATCTTTCGGCAACGCCCGTGTTTTTGTCGCTGCCGCTCGGCTCGCCCTCGCGCCAGCGCGCAAAAGTAAAAGGCTCGCCCGTTATCCATTTTGCGCTGCTGCTGTTCCAATAACTCAACGCCTCGCTGTGCGTATAATACCCCTCGGGCGCACACGCGCCGACCCAGACGTTTCTCACGTTGCTGTAAGCGTCAAGCATATTCTTTATCTTTGTAAATTCATCGGAATCATTTATCGTCACAAGATGTCCGCCGGCAGAAACCGCCTCTTGGCGCGCTGTCTCCCACGTACACATCTTTACAACCACCTCATAGGTATGCTCGACAATCTTTTTTGTCTTTTTGGGTGTAACCGTTGTCGCGGCAGGCTGTGAGCTGCCGCCAAAATCGTTTCCGCCTCCGCTGACAGCCACAATGATAAGTGCCGTTACGGCACAGACAAGAACCGCCGCCAGTGACGCGGCTAAAATAATCAGCTTTTTGTTAAAGCCGCTTGCCGTGCCGCTTTGAGCCGCTTTAACGTTATTAGTGTTCAACGCGCCGACTCCGCCGCTGTTTTGCACCGCAACAGCCTTATTCGTCATCGATGCCTGAGTATCGGGTTTATATTCGCCCGTCAAAGCCGCCTGAAGCTCGTCAATCGTTGCAAATCTGTCCGCCGCCTTGACCGCCATTCCTTTTTGAATCGCAAGGCGTATATTCTCGGGCAGGTAATTCGGAATAACCATTTCGTCATTCATAAGCCTTTCGAGAGAATCGGGCGGTGTATTGCCCGTTATCATTCGATAGAGCGTTGCCGTCAGGGCGTAAACGTCCGTCCACGGTCCTTGATTGCCGCGCGTTCGGTATTGCTCCTCGGGTGCATACCCCGGTTTTAGGGTCACCGAAAGGCTCTTTTGTCCGTCCACGCCTTGTCTTGCCGCACCGAAATCTATCAGTTTTACCTGTCCGTCCGCAGTCATAAATATGTTGTCGGGACTTATATCGCGGTGAATCACGCCTGCTCTGTGGACTTCTTTCAACGCGGCAAGCACAGGCATAAGAATTTTTATGCTCTCGTCCGTGCCGAGCCGTCCGCCGTGCTGTCCGAGATACGTTTTTAAATCCGTACCGTCAAGGTATTGCATCACCATATATGCTGTCCCGTTCTCGTCAAAACAATCCCTCACACTCACTATTCCGGGATAATCCGAAAATTTCGCAAGGATTCGTGCCTCTTCCAAAAACTTTTGCTTTCCGTGTTCAAAATTGCCGTCGGAATTCGTGAACGGCATAACGGTTCGGTCGCCCGGTACTCTTTGGGCAATATCCGAGGGATAATACTCTTTTATCGCGACCTTTGTTCCGAGAACATTGTCATAACCGATATATGTAATTCCAAATCCGCCCTGTCCGAGTGCGATTCCGACCGTGTACCGACCTTGTTTGAGTTCGTGTCCCGGTCGGATAAACGCAGGCGATGCCGCCGCCAAATCGTTTTCGTTCAAACCGCAAATCGGGCATATAACATTATCGCCCTTGTCTGTCATACAGCCCATACATAATCTCAATACATTCACTCCTTAAATATATGATTTAATCATCGTTCATCGTTTAAGATATAATATTCGCGTGCGGTTGGCGCCGCAGTATTAATTAACTGATTTTTGAAAATGCTGATAGTCAAGATAGCTGCTCCATGAGCCGCCCCATTCCCAATGATGCTCTGTTACAAAAATATAGTATATTTCGCTGTCGGGTCCTATGTATGCACGTTTCGCCGTGTCGCTCGTCCATTTTGATTTATCGCGCGACCAATATTCGGCGGCGTTGGAATGCGAACCACGTCCGTCCGATGCAACATACGGATTTATCTGAGGATTAATATCAATCGCACAGCCGAGCGCGTGTTTCGAAAGACTTCCCGTTCCTGCCGTTGATACGCGATAATTGAATGCGGATGTGTTATTGTCGTCTATCGAATCAAAATCGCTTGCGTTATAATAATCGACAAGCCGCATCTTTTCAATCGGGTATCTTATCTCGAATAACTCGGCAAAAATATCAAGAACCTCATCGGCAAGCTTTTTGTTCACAACAAGCTCACCCTCTGTAACATTTCCGTTGAAATCATAGTGCGGAATTTTGAGATACGCCAATTCGTCAAAACTGATTTTTGCTCCCTCTTTCATTGACTTTCCCATCATAAGATTTTGAATGTCGGTCGGAATCTCCGATGCCGTGCCGCGGTACGGCATTGCCTCTGACGCAGCGGCGAAATTCTTACGTTCGGTCTCTTCCGGAGATTCCGTTTCGGTCTCCGCCTTGCCGTCCGCCGCGGTTTGGACGCGCGTTTCGGTTTGACCTGCTGCGCTCGGTGTACGGCCGCCGCCTTTGACAAGCGTAACGGTCACCGCAGCAATTGATATAAAAACAACTAAAAAACAAATAATTAAGACTTTTTTTAAAGTTTTCTCGCTCATACTTATCCCTCATCTTAGAGTAAACAATTATTTATTGTTTACCGATTTTCCCTTTTGTACATAATTATAACACATCTTTTTTAAATTTACAACAAAAAATTCCCAAAAATTACAAAAAAATTTAATTTATTCCGCAATCAAAAAAGTGTATGCCCAATCTTTAGGACATACACCCAAATATATTGCTTATTCCGAAAGGAATTTCGCTTTGCCGATTACCGCGCGGCACTCATCCGACCCCGATATTATAGCGTATAAGCACATCATGCAGACGTTCAAAAAGCATTCCGACAACAAACCACGCAGGGAAGTAATCGAGCCGTATCAGCCCATAAACCGACATCGGCGCGGTATAATGCCACGCCTCTATCCCGAACAGGCGCAGAAATGCACCTGCCGCCGTTTCCATTGCAAAAATCAGAACCGTCCAGATACAGCCGCGCACAAAAAAGTTGTATTCCGTTATCAGCTCGTGCACGGGTTCGAGAACAAACGCCGCCGAACCGTATATCAAAAACATCCACAGCGATGTGTGCCCCATAAGGTTCGGGTTTCCGCGCAGAGCCGAGCCTATTCCCGTCCACAGTATTTCCATATTCCAGCCTATCATTCCGTAAAAAATAAATCGAGTAATCATACTAATATCATTACTCGATTTATCATAATTTATTCATTAAATTTAAAACTTGTCAAAACGGCATACCGAGCCGCGCGTCATTGATTATTTCGCATTGACCGTCGGTGACTATTACGTGCATTTTAAGTCTTATTCCAAGCTGTGCCAGACCGTCACGCACCATTTTTGTCATCTTGATGTCCTCAAGAGACGGTGTTGACTCGCCGCTCGGATGATTATGCGACAAAATAACCTCGTATGCACCGTAGCGTATTGCCGCCGCAACGATTTTGTGCATTGTGACATCCGCGCTGTTTCTTATCCCTGCCGAAAGTTTCGAAACGCCGCACACGCCGCCGCTTGCGGTCAGAGAAATCATATACACGTTTTCGACATTCTTGTCATAAAACAAAGTCCGTGCATACGCAATCGCGTCTTGTTCGGTCTTTATCTTAATCCGCTTGTTCTTTTCCATCATCGCTCTCTCGATAAGACCGACATATGACGGAAGCCACGTTATAAAATCCGCCATTGCCGGATCTACGCCCCAAACCGTCATAAGCTCTTCCTTGCTTGCGCGCAGGACGTTTCCGAGAGAGCCGAACGTGTCCAATAAGTCGTGAGCAATCTCGTTTGTGTTCTTTACCTTTTCCACCGAAAACAAAATCATTTCGAGCTGTTCGTGTTCCTCTAAAAATTCAAAGCCTATCTCCGCCGCCTTAAGGCGCAGTCTTTTTCGGTGTCCGAGGTGAGTTTTATCTCGCTTTTTCTTTTTATCGGGTGAGCCGCTTTGTGATTTTGCATCCTCCGCGGCGCTTGCAAAATCGCTTTTTGCATCGTTTTCAAAAGGCTCTCCGCGGTTTTCGGTTTCTCTGTCATTTGTCATTTTATGTCACTCTCGTTATGTTTTAAATTATTCGGTTACATATATACGGCTGCCTATCGGAAGTCGCGCCGCAATCCAGTCAATATCGCTCTTGTGCAGGCGCACGCATCCGTGCGAAATCATTGTTTCGACCCTGTTGTCATACGGCGTGTTGTCATATCTCAGCAAGGTTGAATGCAGAGCATATCCGCCGTAGAACACAAGACACGGCCCTACATAATAACCGTCATAATACCAGCCCGAAACGCGGTACAGATACTCAAAGCTTCCCGTTATTGTCGGGGTTGACGGCGCGCCGATTGCGCACGGAAAGCTTGCGGCAGGCTTCCACTTATACTGTGAACCCATATATACGCGCACGCGATAATCGGATTTGTCTATCCATACAAGATAATTCGTTTTGCTCGACAATCCCCACTTGTTGACGGGAATACTGCTTAAATATTCGTCCGCTTTTTGTGACTTGCCTATGCACACATCGATGTGGTCGCCGAAATCTATCGCCTCGATTGACGATTCCGCCGCATCGGCAAAGCTGCGCGCCGGTACAAATACGGTGCTGTCAATCATCATACACTCTTTTGACATATATATATCGTTTCCGAATATTGTCGCATAGCTTGTGCCGACATTGAACAGCATCTGTTTATCGCCGACGCTGCACACAACGCTGTTGTATCTCTCGTCATATCTGACATCAAAGCCAAGCTTTTCCGCTGTTGCTCTGAGCGGAACCATCGCCGTATCGTCGATAAGCCGCGGTTTCGGCGAAAACTCGGTCTTTTGACCCTCGACATAAAACACGATAACGTGTTCATAGAGCGGACACGCGTTAAACGAAAACGAATTGCCGTATACATCGTTGTTATTATCATCTTTATAATAATAGGTTTCAAGCTCTATCGGGTCGCCCTTACCATAGGCCTTGTCATAATATTTTAAGTATGTAAGTCCATCTTTGAGCTTTAACACAAACTTTTCGCCCAACTTATATTCGGGAACTTCAAAATCAAAATTCAATGTCTCGGTTATTCCGCCGACCCACTCGCTCTTTTCGGCAATCATCTTTCCGTTTTTATCGCAAAGCTCTATCACCGCGAACGAATCGATAACCTGCATTCTTGGAATCATTTTAAATGAAACGCTTATCTTATTTGACTTTTCATCAGACAAAACAGGTTGAGCCGAATCTTTTTCGGTGTCAACCGAGCTGTCTTTATTCTCGTCCCGAGTATCTTTATCATCGGTCTTTGTTCCGCTGTTTTGAGTATCGTCCGTTTCGGCGCTCGTCTTGTCGCCCGAGGTCGGCAGGGTATACTCGGTATTCACTTTATTTCCCTCTGTCACCGCCGTTTCCGTCTTGGAATCGCTCTTTTCCCCCGAGCCTTGAGCGCCTGTCGGCATTGTGTACTTTGAATCCTCTTGATTTACGGTTGTTTCTTCGTCCGCAAAAGCGGCAATCGGCATACAAACCGACGAAATTGTCACCGCCGCGCTCAATAAAATACTGATTGTTTTTTTCATAGCTGCACCTCTTTTAAAATTTATGATTTTTAATTCTTATTTATATTCTAACATTTATTTCTCAAAATGTACAGTACTTTTTCAAAATAATCGGGCAAAGGTGCCGAAAACTCCATATATTTTTTTGAAATAGGGTGAATAAAGCCGACTTTATATGCGTGCAAGAGCTGACCGCTGAGGCTGAACTCCTCTTTTTTTACGCCGTAAGTCTTGTCGCCGACAATCGGATGACCGTTGTGCGACATATGCACGCGAATTTGATGCGTCCGTCCCGTTTCAAGCACACATTCGACAAGGCTGTACTTTCCAAGCCTTTCAAGCACATTGTAATGCGTCACCGCCTCGCGGCTGTTTTTATACGTCACCGCCATCTTTTTTCGGTCTGTCGGATGCCTGCCTATCGGGAGGGCAATAATGCCGCTGTCCTCTTTAAATCCGCCGTGAACCAATGCGATATACGCACGCGTCAGGCTATGCTCTTTTATCTGTTTGGCAAGCCCGATATGCGCCGCGTTTGTCTTTGCCGCAAGCAAAAGACCGCTTGTGTCTTTATCTATCCTGTGCACTATCCCGGGGCGAACCTCGCCGTTTATTCCCGAAAGTTCATCGCCGTACCGATACATAAGCGCGTTGACGAGCGTTCCGCTGTAATTTCCCACCGCAGGGTGAACAACCATTCCTTGGGGCTTGTTGACAACGAGCATATATTCATCCTCATACACAATATCGAGCGGAATGTTTTCGGCGGCAATATCCGTCTTTTCGGGTTCGGGTATTGTCACGCGGATAATGTCGCCCGACTTTATCTTGTAATTCGGCTTAACCTTGACTTCGTTCACCGTAACATATCCGTCATCGGTCAATTTTTGTATATGCGACCGCGTAAAATCGGACATTTTAAGGCTTAAAAACTTGTCGATGCGTTCGCCGCCGCCCTCGGATATAAATTCAATCGTATTATTCACATTTCATCCCACATTTCGTCTGTACAATACTTTATTCTTTCGGCACATCGTCCGAATTTTGTTTATCGTTTTTATCGTCTTTTGAATTATCGTCAAAGAAAATCAGGTGTATCATAAGCATTCCCACACCGATGCACACCGCTATATCCGCCACGTTAAAGACGGGAAAATCAATCAATCTGAAGTCAAAAAAATCAATAACGTACCCGAGCCGAATCCTATCGATGAGGTTACCGACCGCGCCGCCTATGACAAGCGCAAGGCTCGATTTTTGCCATACTGTTCTCTTGGCGCGCGGCGTTTTATAAAGATAGATAAAAAGCGCCGCAATCATAATAATCGAAACAATTATAAAAAAAGTCCTTCCGCCGCTGAACGCGCCGAACGCAATTCCTCGGTTTTCGACATATGTCAGGTGAAAGACGTTTTTTATAATTGGAATCGATGTGCCGCCCGACAGAGCGGCAACAGCAATCCTTTTTGTGAATATATCCGCAAGTAATACAATTATTCCGGCTATATAATATATCATATTAAATTATTCTCCGTTAATCAAATATATGTTTTATTGGTTTTCGTGAACCGTATAGCCGCCGTTTTCGTCCATACTTACGCAAGGAAGGCTTTCGGTATCACAGTTTTTATACTCTTTGCTCGCCGCGTCGTCCGCCGCTTTGTCAAAAGCATTTTCGGAATCGTTACCGTACGAATCCGCAACGGGTTCAAACTCGGCTGTATCGCCGAAATCATCCGCATCGTCTTTGACTTTATCGTCCGATACGCCGATTTCATTATGACTCTCCTTAATATCCTCTGTTTTATCGGCTGTTACCTTGATATTTTCTTCGGCCGATTCCGCCGAATCTTTGATAATATTCTCCGCAGCCCGAGCCGCCGCGCCTTTAACTATGTTTTCAACAGCCGTCAGATTTGCGCCGCCTGTCGGCGCTTTAGGCTTTTTTATCTCGGCATCCGTCTCAATACCCTTATCATCAGCCGCCTTTGCCGATGTCGAAGATTCCGAAATCATTTCGGACGGCTCGCCGCTCTCGTCACCGCTTTCATCGGTGACTTTACTCGGCTTTTCCGCTTTCGGCCTTGCAACCGCATCGGTCGGAACGGAATTGTTTCTTTCCGCCTCCGACGCAAGCTCTTCTTCAAGGCTTGCCGATTTGGGATAGCCTTTGAGAACGCACAGCTGTGCATTCAAAAGCTCAATTATCTTTGCCTTATAAATCTCAATCTCTCGCTTTATATTCTCATAGCGATACTGTTCTTCTGCAATCTTTTGTTCCGCACCGCCGATAATCGACTGTGCCGTAAGCTCAGCATTTCTTATTATCTGCTCCGCCTTGCCGTTGGCATCCTCTTCTATCTCGTCCGCCGATTTTCCGGCAACATTGAGCGCATCACTCAAAGTATCTTCCATCGATTTATACTGACCGACCGCATCGGACAATCGTCCCGTTTTTTCTTTCAGCCTGCGATTAGACTCGTATATCTCGGTATAGCTGTCGCATATTTCCTGTAAGAAATCATCAACGTCATCCGTATTATATCCCCGAAATGACATTCTGAATCCTTTTTCCTCTATTTCGCGCGGTGTAATCATAACAACCCATAACCTTTCCGCCCGTGTTAAACTCAAATGCACGCCATCTCCGCACCACGAGCAATGCGGCTCGGCTCTCCGCCGCGGCAATCCCCAATCTAATCAATCAACATCGTACCGCGCCGCGCGGATAAAATTAAAATGCGGCTTTCGCCAAACATAATTTTTACAAAGTCACTGTACTGTATAATACTATTCAAATCTTTCCGCCAAAATGCCTGTTCTGCCCTTTCGCGTAATACCGCCTATTTCGGCAATCCTTATACGTCCGATTCCCCGCACCGATAACAGGTCGCCCTGTTTTATCTGATATGATACCGACAAAACAACCTCAAAATTCACGCATACAAGACCTTTTGTTATCAGGTCAACCGCCTTGCCGCGCGATATTCCGCATATGTGTGCCAAAACCGCATCAAGACGAACCGATGCAACAGTCCCCCTGACCTCTTTAGCCTTTGGTTTGGGAAGCTCCGCCTCGCCGCATGGACACGCCCGACAGGTGATTCCCCTGCGGCCGATTTTGGTCAGGTTTTGAAGTATGTAATCCGCAATGTGCGCCTTGACAAATATAAACGCACCGTTCGGCGTTACTATTATATCCCCGATATTCTCGCGGACAATGCCGAGAGCCATAAGGCTTCCCAAATAGTCGCGGTGCGTCAGACCGTCCAAGTCGCGTCCGTCAATTTGTATGACCGAGATAAACTCGTCAATCGAAAAATCGGCGTATTCGGGTTTGAAAACACAGAGCGTGCGCTCCGCCTCGGGATAGCCGCCCTCAAATTCAAATGATAAATCCACCGACACAAAAACGCTCTTTTTCAAAAGCGTTCTCTGTCTCGGATTTAAAAACCCGACTGTCATCGTCATATATTTTCGTTCTGCCGAACGCATTGCGTCCTCTGCTTTTGCAATCAAAAGCTTATCTTCTTTTTCCGTATTTTCAACAGCCATAATATCAAATCCCGAACCGTTTATCAGTTCCAGATAAAAGCGCCTTTTGAATCGGTTTTTATCTCGTCCGTCATTATCTCAACATTCTCGGGCGCAATTATGAAAATTCTGTTTGAAATTTTCTGTATTGAGCCATCAAGAGCATAAACCGCTCCGCAAAGAAAGTCAAAAATCCTGTGTGCCAGAGCACCGTCAACCGATTCGAGATTAACCACAACAGGCTTATCCTGTTTCAAATGATTCGTTATGTCCTTTGCCTCATCGAAAGTGTTCGGCTGAACCACAACCACTCTGAGCTGTGTCGGATTATCCTGTAACTTTACAACCTTACTGCTTCTGCGTTCTCTGAATCTGTCAAACGCATTATCATACGATGCGGAATCATAATCCAATTCCGTATTATCATATTCATCTTCATAGCCTTCATCAGAGCCGAATCCAAGCATATTCAACATTTTATTTACTTTTGCACCCATCGTTATCCTCCTGTTTCGGGGTTCACCCCAAATTTATATTTATTTTTGATGTTAATAATTTTCTTTATTTTATATCGGCTCTCGCCGAAATTTATAACATATGCGGTTATTTAACCACGCCGTAATCTCTTTCGCCGAATACGGCCGTGCCGACACGAACCATAGTCGCACCTGCCGCTATTGCCGCCTCATAATCGTGCGACATTCCCATTGAAAGCTCTCGCATTTCAACATTCTTGATTTTAAGGCCGTCAATTTCTTTTGCCAAATCTGCAAGCTTTTGAAAAATCGCCTTGTTTTGTTCAAAGTCATAACCCTTGACCGAAATGGTCATAAGACCGACAATACGGACGTTTTCCATATTCGATATTTCGGTGCAAATAGCCTTGACCTCATCAGGCGAAACGCCCGACTTTGTTTCCTCACCCGAGATATTGACCTGAATGAGGATTTGCTGCACCTTGCCGATTGCGACAGCTCTTTTGTTTATCTCTGCCGCAAGTCCGACACTGTCAACGGAATGAATAAGACATACCTTGTCTATAATATGTCTTACTTTGTTTTTTTGTAACTGTCCTATCTGATGCCATTTTATATTGTTCGGCAAAATCTCCGCCTTTTGCGAAAGCTCTTGGGGTCTGTTCTCGCCGAAATCAAGCTGCCCCGCCGCAAGCGCCGCGCTTACATACTCGGGCGGTCTTGTCTTGCTTACGGCAATCAAAGTTACATCCGACGGATTTCTGCCTGCACTTTTCGCCGCATCGTCTATCCGACATCTGACATCTTTTAAATTTTTCGCAATGTTCGGCATCTTGTCGTCCGCACTCATAATGTCACCCTCTTTAACTTTGCCTATCTGATAATCTTATCGTCTTCAACCGATTTTGCATCGACTATAACCTCGTCATAAATTTTAAGCTTTGTGTTTCCCACATCGTCTATCGGCGTGACAATCGCCCATTCGCTGTTTTTATAGTTCACCGTTACGGGAACAAACTTTGCTCTGTCGAGCCGAACAACGAACACACCCTCAACGCCGTCTTTAACTCTTAAACATCCGACGGGAAGCTTAATGCCCTCAACGTTTACCGTTACTATATCACAATTTATTCGGTTCACCGAATAAATACCCTTGACATATCGGTTTGTCGAAACAACAACGGTGACTTTTCCGTTTTCCTCTTGCGAGATACGCGATATTTTACCCGGAACAATGTTATCATCAAGGTCAAAAAACTCCAGCTTTACGCTTTGCCCCTCTTTCAAAGTATCGGCAATCTCTTTATCCGTATTCGCTGCAAAGCACCAAGTATAGTTGTTGATTATCTTGCAAAGCGGCTGTCCGCCCGTCACCGTCTGTGAAACGGTCGGCGAAATACCGTCAAGCTCATTGAGATAAGACGGTGTAAGGTCTTTTGTTTTTGAGTATTCAAACCTGTCCTCAAGGCCGTCGGTTCTCGGACAGAATATTCCGCCCGTCTCAGCCTTTACGGTCTGTAAAATACCCGCTCCGCTGTTCAGGCTGTCTATTTCGGCGTTCAGCTCATCCGCCGTCTTTGCCGATTGGGCGTTATCGGAATCATCTTTTATCAATTCCGAAATCACCTCTTTTTGTTCGGCAAAATAGGTCAGATTCCTGTCCGCGCGCAAGTCCGACATATCGCGGATTGCGGACGCAACGCTTTCTTTGCCCGAGTCGCCCGAAGATGAATACGTTGTCGTCTCACCCGAGATTCCCGAAGCTATCAGGCGTTTATAAAGCGCCTTTATCTGTTTTAGCGTTTCGCCGTCGGGACGCTGAGAATAGATATAACCTATAATCTGACCCTCGGATACACGGTCGCCGTCACTGACCATACATTCAAGATGGCCGTCACACGGTGAATTTATGACTGTTTGGTCTCTGAAAACATATCCGTCCGCTCTGAAATCCTCGGTCAGCACACCGCTGAGCGCGGTGGTTGTCGAAAGACTTCCCCTGATAATCGAGATTACGGCAACAACAAGATAAATTACCACCGCCATTATAACGAGGATAATCAATTTTTGTTTTGTCTGACGCCTTGACCTTTTGGGGCGAACAGAGCGATTTGTGTCAATACTTTTATCTTCCATTCTTCACCCCTCCGATTTAATCCCGCTTGTTTGACCCGGACAGAAACTTTCTCAAAATAACATCATTTATTATGATACAACATTTATCCGATAATTTCAAGCGGTGTTTAAAAGCGTTTATGTTTTGTTTCTGAATTTTAAGATTTCTGTAACATTTCAAAACCGCCGAACAAAAAGTCGGCGGTTTTGAATATTGAATTTTATTTAAACGGTGTTACATTCCCCCGAATGCAGCCTCATAAAGACTCACCCTCATTGTGGCGATATTACCGTCTTTGTTGCTGAACATAAAGTCCTGAATATAATAATTGCTCTTGTCGTTGTTCTTTGACTTTTGTTCGGATGTCAGCTTTGTACCCAAAAACTTCATATCCGAACCGTCTTTTTCAAAATATCTGACCGCTCTCGATGCCGTTTTTTCGACATTTCCGTTTTCATCCGTTGACTCGCTGCCTTGGTTCACGTTATCACCGTAAGCCTTGCTGAAATCATCACGCGTTGTGCCCAAACCCACACCCCTCGATGTCTTGTATCTTGTCGCCGAGTTCCCCTCGAACTTTCCGTTTGATACAAGAAGGGTTACCGCCTTATCATCGGCATATCTTACAATAACGCCGTCATATGTCACATAATCCGCGTCGGTTTCTTTCGCCTCGCCCGTTACGGATTCAATCTCGGCCTTTGTCTGTCCGAGAACTATTTTTTTGCCCGAAACGGTATCGACAAGCGAAATATCGTCCTCGCCGTAGCTGTATTGGGTGTCTGCGGTGCGCTCATCAAGCTTAACCTCGTACTTCGGCGCATTTTCGGCGTTTCCGTTATCGCCCTGTGTACCGTCTTGCGGCTGTTCAATCGGCACGATATTTTCACCTGTTTGGCTCGCCGTTTTCTTGCCGCAGCCGCCCAAAACCGCCGCGAGCGACAGAGCCGCCGCTGCGCCGATAACGCTTGCTTTAAATAAAACATTGTTTTTCATAACTTTTAATCCTTTCGTTTGCTTATTGTTTAAGATATATCATCAAAACCGCAATATCCGCCGGCGAAACGCCCGATATTCTCGATGCCTGTCCGAGGGACAGCGGTCTTATTTTATCAAGCTTTTGCATTGCCTCGATTCTGAGACCCTCAATCTTTTTATAGTCTATATCTTTCGGCAGGCGTTTATTCTCGAGTTTTGAGAACTGTTTTGCCTGTGACATCTGTCGGTTTATGTATCCCTCGTATTTTATGCTTATTTCGACCTGTTCGCATACATCGCGCGGAAGTGGCTTGCGCTCGGTGTCCGCGCCCTCAAGCGCGGCATATGTTATCTCGGGTCGCTTTAAAAGCTCATCGGCGTGGATTCCCGTCTTTATCGGCGTGCTGTTTGCATTCGCCAGAATTTCATTGACCGTATCGGACGGCGGAAAGACAAGCTTGCGCAGCCTTTGAATTTCGCCGTCAATAAGACTGCGTTTTTTCTCGAATGCGTCATACCTCTCTTGTGAAATCAGCCCGATTTTATAGCCGAGCGGCGTAAGCCGCAAATCCGCGTTATCCTGGCGCAGCAAAAGACGGTATTCCGACCGCGAAGTCATCATTCGGTACGGCTCGTTTGTGCCTTTTGTAACCAAGTCGTCTATCAAAGTGCCGATATATGCCTGTGACCGCTCTAACACAAACGGCTCGCGTCCGAGCAATTTCAGCGCGGCATTGATACCGGCAATCAAGCCTTGTGCCGCCGCCTCTTCATAACCCGAGCTTCCGTTGAATTGTCCCGCGCCGTACAGACCGCCGATTTTTTTGAATTCCAAAGTCGGCAAGAGCTGAAGAGGGTTGGCACAGTCATACTCAATCGCGTATGCGTTTCTCGTCACCTGTGCGTTCTCGAATCCCGGCAGGGACCTTATCATCTGTATTTGAATGTCCTCGGGCATACTGCTCGAAAACCCCTGAAGGTACATCTCCTCCGTATCAAGCCCCATAGGCTCGACAAAAAGCTGATGCCGCTCTTTGTCTTTAAACCTTACTATTTTATCCTCGATTGACGGGCAATACCGAGGTCCGATACCCGTTATCGAGCCGCCGAACAGCGGCGAACGCCCGAGGTTATCGAGAATTATTTTGTGCGTTTCGGGCGTTGTATATGTGATATAACACGAAACGCGGTTTTTAAGCTCGCCCGTTGTTTCAAAAGAAAACGGCGTTATTTCGTCATCGCCCTCTTGAATCTCCAGTTTGGAAAAATCGATGCTGCGGCGATTTATTCTCGGCGGCGTTCCCGTCTTGAATCTCACAAGCTCGACTCCTATCTTGCGCAGCGATGCCGACAGGCCTATTGACGGAAAAACCCCGTCAGGGCCGCTCTCGCGGCTGTATTCGCCCATTATCACCCTGCCTTTGAGATATGTACCCGTACAGACAATCACCGCCTTGCACATATATTCCGCCCCGGCGGAGGTAATGACCGAACGCACCGTGTTGTCATCGTTCACTGTAATCTCCGAAATTTCCGCCTGGCGCAAGTCAAGGTTTTCGCAAAGCTCAATACGGTGTTTCATATCCGTCTGATACTTTCGGCGGTCAATCTGTGCGCGCAGAGAATGCACCGCCGGGCCTTTGCCGCGGTTTAATATTCGCGACTGTATAAAGCACGCGTCCGCCGCACGGCCCATTTCGCCGCCCAATGCGTCAATCTCGCGTACAAGGTGTCCTTTTGCCGTTCCTCCGATACTCGGGTTGCAAGGCAGGTTCGCCACGCCGTCCAAAGTTATCGAAAAAATACAGGTCTTAAGCCCGAGCCGCGCCGCCGCAAGCGCCGCCTCTATCCCGGCGTGTCCGCCGCCTATTACCGTTATATCATATGTGTCTGCTGTAAACAAATTCTTGTCATCTCCGATTTCAATAAGGGACTAAAAGTCCCGTCATTCAACGTTTTCAGTGAGGGATTGCATCCCGTCACTGAAAAAATTAAGAGGAACCCGCCGCCAACTCGAGGCGGGGGACATCTTAACTTAGTTATATTATTTTTCTGTGTATCAGAACAATCCGACTATCTTTCCGTCTTTATCAATATCCATATTGTTTGCCGCCGGGACTTTGGGCAGACCGGGCATCGTCATTACGTCACCGGTCAGTGCCACAACAAATCCCGCACCGGCTGATACCCTTACCTCTCTGACCGTAATTTCAAACCCTGACGGCCGTCCGAGCAAGCTTGGGTCATCGGACAGCGAATACTGTGTCTTTGCCATACAAATCGGAAGCTTGTCAAATCCCTGTTTTTCAAGTCTCGCGATTGCCTTTTTGGCCTTCGGAGTATACACAACCCCGTCCGCGCCGTAAATCTCTTTGGCAATGGTATTTATCTTTTCGTCAATCGACGCCTTTTCATCATAAATCGGTGCAAAGTTCATCTCGCCGCCGCGCTCACTTACCTCAACGACCTTTTCGGCAAGCTCAACGCCGCCGTCGCCGCCTTTTGCGAACACCTCGCACATAGAGAAATCAACGCCCATATCGCAGCAGTATTGTTCAATAATTTTAAGTTCCTCATCTGTGTCGGTCATAAAACGGTTTATGGCAACAATAACGGGAAGTCCGTACTTTTGCATATTCTCTATATGCTTGCCGAGATTTACGATTCCATCTTTCAGCGCGTCCGTATTCTCTTTTGCAAGCTCCGTCTTCGGCACGCCGCCGTTATATTTGAGCGCGCGAACCGTTGCGACCAAAACAACGCACGATGGTTTGAGACCGCCGATACGGCATTTTATATCAAAAAACTTTTCCGCGCCCAAGTCAGAGCCGAACCCTGCCTCGGTTATGCAATAATCGGCAAGTTTAAGTCCGAGCTTTGTTGCACGAATAGAGTTGCACCCGTGCGCGATATTCGCAAAAGGTCCGCCGTGCATAAGGCAGGGCGTATTTTCGAGAGTCTGAACAAGGTTCGGCTTTATCGCGTCACGCAAAAGTAATCCCATTGCGCCCGCAATCTTTAAATCTCCCGCCGTTATCGGCTCTCCGTCCGTATTATATCCTATAACTATCGCGGCAATTCTGCGCTTTAAATCATCCATATCCTTTGCAAGACACAAAATCGCCATAATCTCACTCGCAACGGTAATCATAAATCCGTCCTCGCGCGGATAGCCGTTCACCTTTCCGCCGAGACCGACCACAACCTGTCTTAACGCGCGGTCGTTCATATCAAGACAACGCTTCCACGTTATGGTGCGTGCGTCAATATCAAGCTCGTTACCTTGGTGTATATGATTGTCAATCGCCGCCGAGAGCAGATTATTCGCCGCGGTGATTGCGTGCATATCGCCCGTGAAGTGCAAATTTATATCCTCCATCGGCACGACTTGGGCATAGCCGCCGCCTGCCGCGCCGCCCTTGATTCCCATAACGGGACCCATTGACGGCTCACGCAAGGCGATAACCGCCGACTTGCCTATTTTTTTCATTGCCTGACCGAGACCGACCGAAGTCGTTGTCTTTCCCTCACCGGCAGGGGTCGGGTTTATCGCGGTCACAAGTATCAGCTTACCGTCCTTTTCGCCCTCTAACCTGTCGCACAATTCGTCCGACAGCTTTGCTTTATACTTTCCGTAAAGCTCAAGCTCATCGGCGGATATTCCCAAATCCTTCGCTATTTCGCAAATCGGTTTCATATTTGCGCTTTGCGCAATCTCAATATCCGTTTTCATAAATCAATCTTCCTTTCGATACGGATTGATACGGCGTTTCGCCATCCGCACTTTTTATGCCTGCCGTAAGGCGGCTCTTTCGATTCAATATACAATAATAATACCACACATATGTATCGTTTGTAAACACCATTTAAAAAATTTTATTAAACTTTTACAAAAAGTTTTTTATTTGCTGTAACCAAAACCAAAGATTGACGTATGATAAAGTGAGCACAAAATAGGAGGTGCAAAGATATGTTTGGTAACGGATGCGGAAACAATGGTTGTTTATGGATTATCATTCTTATAATCCTTATCTGCTGCTGTTGCGGAAATAACAACGGCTGCGGCTGTAACAACGGCTGCGGCTGCGGCTGCGATTGATAATCCGTAAGCGGCGTGTGCCTTACATAGTCCCGCCTGTGGATTATGTGCAAAGGCGGCTCTTGTGCAGAGCAAAGTAAAAACCGATTTAAAAATTTAAAAAAAGGAGGTGCCTGTATGGGCTGCTTTGGAAACGGATGCGGTTGCGGAAACGACGGTTGTTTGTGGATTTTAATCCTCATCATCCTCATATTCTGCTGCTGCGGAAATAACGGCTACGGCTGTGGCGGTAACAACGGCTGTTGCTGACATATGACCTAATCGGGGTATACATCGGGCGCTGAATTTCAAAACGCCCAAACGCCCCCAAACGCAAAAAACAGCCGAAACGGCAAAAACGTTTCGGCTGTAAGCTTTTTAAATTAAATGTTAGTACATAATTCTTCTTCCGCCGGCAAAGCGTGATGAATAATAGCTGCCGTCGATGCTTGTGTACTTAACAACATCACCCGTGTGCGGTGCGTGTATCATCATTCCGTCGCCGACATACATACCGATATGGCTGACATAGCCGCTTCCGGGGCTGCTGTAGAATCCTACGAGGTCACCCGGCATAAGATTTTCTCTCGATACGGCTATACCGTTTTTCATCTGGTCTGCCGCAACGCGGTTAATCTTGTAACCGAGCTGGTTATAAACATATTGCATAAGACCGCTGCAGTCAAATCCGGCAGGGCTTGTACCACCCCAAACATAAGGAACACCGAGGAAAGTAGCCGCGAGGTCAACCGCCGCCTGTCCGGGCGCGGATGTAAAGTCGGGGATTTCACCCTCGAACACATTTATGTATTCGGACGAAACATATCCCATAAGACCATCGTTGTTATAAGCCACACATACCCAATCGGGTTCTATCCAATTTACTCTGACATATGTATTTTTCTTCAGTTCAGCAATTACCGGAGAATCTATATCAGAGTATTCTCTTACATTGAGCGAATCAATGTTTACAACACCGTATAACTGTCCGTAATCGATAGGCTCTTCCGTTGCCGAAACAGATGCGGCAAAAGAGAGAGTCAACACCATTGCACTGATAAAACTAAATATCCTTTTCAAATTTCTTGAAAAATTCAAATTTAAAACCTCCAAAATTTTAAGATACAGTATTTCCCAAAACCCCTTCTTTCTCTAACGTATTTATGCGGGAACAAACTCTTTCCCGTATCGTTAAATTGAGTAAAATTCCAAATTCAAAAGCGAAATTTTCAATCAGGTTATAATTCGCTTTCAAAATGAAATTGTTAATATTATACACCCTTTTCGCCGAAAAGTCAATACAAAATTGTCAAATCGATTCTCAAACCGCCGTTTGTTACAGAATTTTATCAGCGACAAACAGCGTGGTTTAAGCGTTTACGGGGATTGTAAACAAATTGTAAACTTCTCAAAATTTTTATAAATTTATGCCCCGAATCGGGTCGTTTCGGACGTATTTCCGCATAATTTTTGCTCTCAAAAAACGCCTGTTTCATTATAAAAATTCGAAAAAATAAGCTCGGTTATTCAGCTGCCGAGCTTATTTTTAACATCATTGAATATTAAATTAAATATGACCTATATCGACCTTTTCGCCGACACCCTCTTTCGAGGTATCGGGAATGAGCGAATCGTCAAAATGAATCATAACGTTCTCGCGCTCTAAAGTATTCTGCAAGGTCTTTATGTCTATGCCGTATATCGGTTTATCCGTATCGATTGCCTGTGCGCAGGCATCGCCCGCAGCCTGACCCGTGATGATTGCCGGAGGAATAACACGCAAGACATCCCAGCCGTATCCGTCCGCAGACGCGGTTCTGCCGGCTGTTATAATATTGTCAAAGCCCGTCTTGACCAAAACGCCGTACCGCACCTCATAGAGGTAATCACGGCGGTCAAAATCGCATATAGCGGCGATTGAATCGTCAAAGTGCTTGTATGCGTCACCCTCAACAAATGTCGCGTCACCGTCCAAATGACAGGTCGTTCGAAGCTGTGGCATGGTCGGAAGGCAGAATATGTCGCGCTCACATCTGTTGCTTTCTTTAATTTTGCTCAGCATTTCAATATGATTTTCCGTAACATAATCGGTCAAATCCTGCGCGTCCGCGCCTTTCCAAAGCGGCTTGCCCTCGGGGTGACCCTTGCCGTACAAATCCGCAACGCCGCCGTTGAAGAATTTATACATCTTTCCGATGTCATTCTTATCAACTGCGTATTGACAGCTTTCCAAATCCGCACCGAATGCGTACATTGTATGATAATTTCCGCCTTGAACGGTCGGCATTTTTGCAAAACGCATCAAATCGGCGTCACCTGTTGTATCAACGAACATTTTGGCTGTATAATAGCCGCTTCCGCTCTTGTTTTCAACAACAACACCGTCACAGTGTCCGCCATTCATAACCGCGTGCGACACAATTGTATCATATAATACGGTTACCCCTTCGTTCTTCATATATTCGCTCAAAGTAATAGTGAATATCGGTGCTGAGAATTTCGTCAGATACCGCGGACCGTTCTCGCTTTGAGTTCCGTCCTGCCAGCATTTTGGAAAGCTGTCAAAACCGTATTTAATCGAAAGATGAAACAGTTCGTCCGCCATACCCTTGATTATCTGAGTTCCCCTGCCGTTGCACATCGGAACAAAGAGATTAACCAGTCCGATTGTCGCAAGTCCGCCGAGACAAATAGTCTTTTCGATAAGCAGGACGCTCTTCCCTTTTCTCGCCGCCGAAACAGCCGCCGCAACGCCCGCAAGTCCACCGCCGGCAACTATTACGTCAAAATCGCCTTTATGTTCTATTTCCGTTGTCAATTTTATCTTATCCATAACGCTGTCCTCTCCATATTATTATATTTTGATTAAAGCGTACCGAATAATCTGTCGCCCGCATCGCCGAGGCCCGGAACAATATAGCAGTTTTCATTGAGCTTTTCATCGATAACGCCGCAGAACACCTCTACATCGGGGTGAGCCTTTGTAACAGCCTCAACGCCCTCGGGTGCGGCAATGATACACATAAGCTTTATTCTCTTTGCGCCGTGTTCTTTGAGGAAGTCGATTGCCGCCGCCGCGCTGCCGCCCGTTGCAAGCATCGGGTCGAGAACGATAGCCTGACGCTCGGAAATATCATTCGGAAGCTTACAGTAATACTCAACGGGAACGTGCGTTTCGGGGTCGCGGTAAAGACCGATGTGACCGACCTTTGCGGCAGGGATAAGACTCATAAGTGCGTCAACCATGCCGAGACCTGCACGGAGAACGGGAACGAGAGCCACCTGTTTTGAAATAAACTTTCCGTTTGTTTCGCAAATTGGGGTCTTAACCGGGCGTTCAACCATATCCAAATCTCTTGTCGCCTCATATCCCATTAAAAGGGCAATCTCGTTTACCAATTCACGAAACTCCTTAACGGGGGTTGCTTCATTTCTCAAAATAGAAATTTTGTGCATTATCAAAGGATGATTCATCTCATGTACTTGTTTGTTCATATAATTATACCTTAAACCTTTCTGTCCGTGCTGTTTTACTCTGCCGCGGACAAGCAGAATTTTTTAAATTCTTAAATTTACGGCGCTGCAAAAGCAACGCCGTAAAAATCAGCCATTTTCGAGAGCCTGTTCAAGCCAATACATACCAACGTCAAGAGCCTTATAAAGACCCTCACGCTCTGCTTGGCGAATGAGTGCGGAACTCTTTCCTTCATTTGTTTTAAGCTCAACAATAACCTTTTGGGCAACCTGAATATCGCCGAGAGGCTTGTTATCCTCAAGGCGGAATACCGCAACGTATTTATCTTCGGGTTTGCCGTAATAGATGACGTTTCCGCAGCGAACAAGCGGCTTGCCCTTATAGGTAAGAATGCCGTTTGCCGAATCGTCGGATTTTGCACTTTTTTTAGTCGTCTTTTTAGCAACAGGCTTATCCTGCACCGCCTTTGTCTTATCCTTTTTTTCAGCCTTTTCGGCCTTTTCGGCAGACGACACCTTTTTCTTTTTGGAATCTTCCGACATACCATCATCGCTCCTTTCAAATTTAATCTGTAACAATCCGTTTTAAAAAAATTATACCTCTATATTCTGGTCTCTACCCGGGCCGACGCCGATTGAAGAAACCTTACACTCGCAAAGCTCTTCTATACGATGAACATATTTTTGCACGGCGGGCGGCAACATCCGAAAGTCTTTAATATCACTTATATCCTCGTTCCAGCCGTCGAGTTCTTCATACACGGGCTTGCACCTTGCAAGCTCTTCGAGAGTCGGCGGAAAATCGTTAATAAGAACGCCGTCTTTTTCATAAGCCACACATATTTTGATTTTTCCGATACCGCCGAGAGGGTCGATTTTATTCAAAACAATTGAGGTAAGAGAGTTTGTGCGAACCGCATATTTTGCAATAACCGCGTCAAACCAGCCCGTTCTGCGCGGACGGCCGGTGGTCGTACCGAATTCGTGACCGTTTTGGCGGATGCTCTCGCCGATTTCGTCATTTAACTCTGTCGGGAAAGGCCCATTGCCGACTCTTGTGACATAGCCTTTCATTATACCGATACATTCGTCAATCATCATAGGTCCGATACCGCTTCCTACGCACACACCGCCCGAAATCGGGTGCGATGACGTAACATAAGGGTATGTTCCCAAATCTATATCGAGCAAGATACCCTGTGCGCCCTCAAACAACACATCTTTACCCGATTTTATACTTTCATATAAAACAGGCGTGGTGTCGGTGACATAAGGCGCAAGCCTTTTTGCGTACTCGCTGTATTCCTCAACGATTTTATCGGCGTCAAACGGTTCGCCGCCATAGACAAACTCGATTATCTTATTCTTTATTTTGAGGTTTTCGGCAACCATAGCCTTGAATTTTTCGGGGTTTATCAAATCGCACATACGAATACCCGAACGCTCGGTCTTGTCCATATAACACGGGCCGATTCCCTTTTTGGTTGTGCCGATGTCGCCCTTGCCGCGCGCTTTTTCCGAAAGCCCGTCAAGTGCGATGTGGTACGGCATAATAACGTGCGCTCTCGCGTCGATTTTAAGATTTTTTGTACTGATACCCTGGCATTGCATACCGTCTATTTCGTCCAAAAGAACCTTGGGGTCAATAACAACGCCCATACCGATAATATTCAGAGTTCTCGGATTCAATATTCCCGACGGCATAAGATGGAGTTTATAAGTAACCCCGTCAGCCTCTATTGTGTGTCCGGCATTGTTTCCGCCGGAGGTTCTGACAACAACGTCTGACTCCGCTGCAAGAATATCGATTGCTTTTCCTTTGCCTTCATCGCCCCACTGGGCGCCGATAACAACCTTTGTTGACATTACATTACCTCATTTCACTATTTCGCTTCAATGTTTATCTGCGCCGAAACCTCGTCAAAAATCCGCATAAAACGTGCCGCTTTAACGGACTTATCGCGTCGGAATCGAGACGCAAATGAAACATACATAAATATAATACCAAAAAACGCTGCAAAATGCAAGTGCTTTTTGAAATTTATACCTTAACTTTTTATAAACATTTTATGACAACAGTTTTGAAATAAGAGTATAACCTCTCTCGCTGTACCTGTTTGTCGCTGCCGCGGTCTTTTCGTTATATGTCTCAACGCCCGAATCGGATTCCGCTTCGCTCTTATAGAGGATATACGGAACGGGGTCGGATGTGTGCGTCATAATATTGAGCGGTGTCGGGTGGTCGGGCATCAAAAGAATGTGATAATCCTCACCGCTTTCTTTGAGCATATCAACAATCGGTTTTACTATCTTTTCGTCAATAAGCTCAATCGACTTGACCTTGTTATCAATCTCGTGTCTGTGCCCTGCTTCGTCTGCCGCCTCGAGATGAACATATACAAAGTCCGCTCCGTTCTTCAATGCGTCCGTTGCCGCCTTTGCTTTTCCGTCAAAATTGGTGTGAACCGTTCCCGTTGCGCCCTCGACCTCAACAACGTTAAGACCTGCGCAATGACCTATTCCCTTTATCAAATCAACCGCCGATATTACCGCGCCTTTAAGGTTGAATTTTTCGGCGTAGGTATCGAGATTCGGCTTTGTGCCGTTGCCCCAAATCCAAACCGAGTTTGCCGGATGCAGGCCGCGCTCGATACGCTTTTTGTTTATCGGGTGGTCTTTTAATATCTCATAGCTCTTTTTCATAAGATTCAAAAGCGTTTCGTCTTTCGGCAGGTATTCACCGACAACACGCCCCGAGATGTCATGCGGAGGTGTGAGCGAAAAATCGTTTTCCTTATTGTGCCATACCAAAAGATGCCGATAGCTCGTTCCGCCGAAAAATTCGTAATCGTCACACGCCAGCTCGGCATTCAGCGCATCTATGAGAGCGTGAGCTTCTTCGGTCGAAATTTCGTCCGAGCTGTAATCGACCATTGTTTTATCCTCGTACTTTTCGTCATCCGACAGAGTGACAACGTTCGCGCGAAAAGTCGTATCGGTAAGTTCAAGCGGAACACCGATTGAAACCGCCTCGAGCGGAGACCGTCCCGTATAGTATTTTTGGGGGTCATAGCCAAACACGGCGAGGTTTGCAACATCGCTGCCGGGGGGATAGCCCTCGGGGACGGTCGTAACCATTCCCACCTCACCGCGGCGCGCAAGCGCATCAATATTCGGTTTTTTCGCCGTTTCGAGAGGTGTCTTTCCGCCCAGTTCTTTGACCGGGGTATCCGCCGCTCCGTCCGTAAGTATAACAACATATTTCATAAATACAACTCCAATCCGCCGCATTCGCGGCATTGATTTTCGAATAAAGATTAATTTTGGGGCAATTTTTTATATTAAATCACCAAATAAATATTATACCCTAAGTGCCCGATACTGTCAAGATATATAATTTATTACTTTTCTATAAAATTTAAACAAAAAATTCTTGATTTTTTTAAAGATTAGAGTTATAATATAATGGATTGAAAATTGCTTTATTTTTTAAGAGTGTTTTCTATAATTATCGGAGGTGGTATAAATGCAGAACAGACTGTTTCAAAATACTCTTACCCAATTAAAAAAAGACATAAAAAGGGTTATGGGTGTAATCGATGATACCGAAACGGTTATAGCTTGCAGTGATGAGATGCGTATAGGAAATACGGTGGATAATATCTTTACCGTATTCGATACGTCCGGAGAGGTTAGATGTATTGGCGGATTTACTTATAAGAAAATCGAAACTTTTAACAAGATGGAATATCTTGTTTTCTGTGAGGGTGATGACGAGATTGCGTCAAGCACCTGTTCGCTTATGGGCGTACATTTTCTTACATTAAAACAGTATTATGACGAAAAGTATGACAAGAACAGCTTTGTCAAGAACATAATACTCGACAACATTATGCCCGGTGACGTTATATTCAGAACGAGAGAGCTTCATCTCACAACCGAGGCAAAGCGCGTTGTTTATCTTGTTCGTATAAAGGACAACGCCGCCGAAAATTCGGTTGTTGATATTCTTCAGAATCTCTTCCCCGACAAAAAGAGAGATTTTGTTATCAGAATCGATGACAATGACCTTGTTGTAATCAAAGAGTTTGAGGACGAAATTTCAAAGGAAAAGACGATTCAGCTCGGACAAGTTATCTATGATACTCTCGCAGGCGAGGGAATGATAAGCACTTCGGTCGGTATTTCGACAATCGTTGACACGATTCAAGAGCTTGCACAGGCTTACCGCGAGGCGAGAATTGCGCTCGAGGTCGGAAAGGTATTCGACACCGAAAAGAATGTTATAAGCTATGACAATCTGGGAATAGGCAGACTTATTTACCAACTGCCTACCACTCTGTGCGAATTGTTCCTTAACGAGGTATTCAAGAAAGAATCTATCAACGTTCTTGACAGCGAAACGATTTATACGATACAAAAGTTCTTTGAGAACAACCTTAACGTATCTGAAACATCGAGAAAGTTATTCGTTCACAGAAACACTCTTGTTTATCGTCTGGATAAGATTAAAAAGCTTACCGGTCTTGACTTGCGCGAATTTGATGACGCTATTATATTCAAGGTTGCGATGATGGTAAACAAGTACCTGACATCCGAACCGACACGAATCTAACGTTGTCGCTTTGGAACACAAAAGGGTAAAATCGGATTTAAAATTTAATAAGCAAACTTAAAAAAGGGGAGCCTGAGAGATTCCGCTGCCGTGCGGATTATCAAGGCTCCTTTGCGGTTCGGACAAAGAACGGTTTATGACACGGGACGGTGATTTGATGATTGAGTTTAAAAACGTAACAAAAAAATATCGCGAAACGGGCGTTACGGCAATTGACAACGTGAGCTTTAAGATAGAAAAGGGCGAATTTGTATTCCTTATCGGCGCGACAGGTGCGGGAAAGACAAGCGCGGCACGGCTGATTCTGCGTGAGGAAATTCCCGACAGCGGCGAAATAATCATTGACAAAGAGAATATCGGGCGGCTGCGCCGCCGCGAGCTTCCGTATCTGCGGCGTAAAATCGGTGTTGTTTTTCAGGATTTTAAGCTCTTGCCTTATAAGACGGTGTTTGAAAATATCGCTTTTGCAATGAGGGCGGTCAACACCCCCGAACGCAACATCAATCATATGATACCCCAGATTCTGTCCCTTGTGAACCTGTCGGACAAAGCCGATTCCTATCCTTCACAGCTGTCGGGCGGTGAAAAACAGCGCGCCGCAATGGCAAGAGCAATGGCGAACAATCCGCCGATACTCATTGCCGACGAGCCAACGGGAAACCTCGACCCGACCGCATCCGCCGAGATAATGCACCTTTTCGAGCGTTTTAACAAACTCGGAACAACGGTGCTTGTCATAAGTCACGCACGTGAAATTATCGATAAGATGCAAAAACGCGTTCTTGAACTTAACCGCGGCAGACTGATTCGCGACAGCAAAAGTTCGGGATATTACGCATAGGGGGACGGCATAAATGAACGGATTATTATACTGTTTTAAAGAGGGATTTTCTAAAGTTTTTTCAAAAAAAGGTGCTGTAATGACGGTGGCGTCAATATGTATTGCCGCGGCGGTTCTGACTCTTATCGGGCTGTTTTCCGCACTCGGAATCAACGCAGCCGCACTCACACAGCGGCTCGGCAGCAACGCCGAAATAAATATTTATATCAAAAGCGACCTCGGTGACAGGGATATTACAGATATAGAAACAGATTTAAAGCATATAGACGGCGTTGCAAACGTCCGCTTTTATTCGCGCGAGGACAGAATGGAAAAGGTGTCGCGCGAGGTTTACGGCGATGACGGATATATTTTTGAACAAGGCGAGAATCCGCTCAGGGATTCATATATAATAACCGTCTCGGATTTATCAAAGATATCCGCGATTGTCGAAAAGGCAAAGGCAACGGACGGTGTTGACGAGGTTATCGCCAACAGCGCAACAATAAACGGAATCCAAACGTTTATATCCGCACTGAAAAGAATCGGAATGTGGCTTATGATTATTCTTATTCTTCTTGCGGTGTTTATTACAGCGAATTCGATACGCCTTAAACTTTCATCGAACGCCGATGAAATCCGCATAATGCAGATTGTCGGCGCGACAAACTCGTTTATCGGAATCCCGTATGTGATACAAGGGATGATAATAGGCTTTATCGGTGCGGTTTTGGGCGCGGTTATAACCCTCACGGGTTATGTATTCCTGACATCGAGATTTGAAACAATCATTCCGCAAGGTCTGATGCAATTCGTATCACCGGGCGAAATCGCGGTCTTTATTATTCCCTTATTTATTTTGTCGGGAATCGTTGTCGGCGCGCTTGCAAGCGGATTCGCCTTGCGCAGATATTTTAAAGGATAAACCAAGCGAATTAAATATAAAATCAAGGAGATTGACACATTATGAACAAAAAACAGGTTAAAATAGTTGCGATAATAATCGCCGTGATTTTCCTGCTCGGTATTGCGGGACCTCTGGCGTACATCGCCTTTTCAGAACCCGATTCATCGGGGCTTTCGGATATTGATGAAATGTCGGACGCGGATATAAACGCAAAAATAAAAGAGCTGGGCGACCAAATAACCGCTGCCGAAAAAGAATCGGCGGAGCTCGATAAAAAAGCAGAGGCGGCGGACGAGCTTGACAAAAAACAAACCGAGGAGAGCGGAAGACGTTTCAGGATAATGTGCGAAAGGGGCATATCGAGCTATCTCGATATAATTTTTTCGTCAACCGACCTTTCGGATTTCAACGACAGAATTGTCATAGCCAAGGAGCTTGCCGAATACGATAAAAAGGTGGCAAACGCGCTCAAAGACGTTAAACGCGAAATAGCCGACGCAAAAGAAGAAAAACTTCGTCTGTCGGAGCAGCTCAAATCATCAAAAGAAGAACTCGAACGCCTGTCGGCTGCGCGGCAAGCCGAAAGACACCGCGCCGAGAGCAATGATCGTCAAGTCTCTCAAAACAACGCCGATTAAAGCGATGATAAATAACAAACTCCGGCTTTAAAATCACAGCCGGTATTTAAGGATGGTGCGCAATTATATGTATGTAATGAAAAAATCAAAGCTGATAACAATCGTGATTATAACGGTGATAATTACCGCTGTTGTCACAACGGGAATCGTCAACCCTTTCGGTTTTTTTGAATTCGGCAAGCTGTTAAAGTTTAACGCCGCCGTAAAGATTATAGAAAACGCCTTTTATGAGAACATCGACAAGGACAAGGAAACCGAAATGGCAATAGCCGGTGTTGCCGCATCAACGGGCGACCCGTATACAAGATACCTTTGGGGTGATGACGCAAAACAGTATATGGAAAGCGTCGAGGGTAATTATTGCGGCGTGGGTCTTTATATCGAAAACGACACAAAAGAAAACCTCATCTCGGTAGTAGCCCCAATTGCAGGCAGTCCCGCCGACAAACAGGGAATTGTTTCGGGGGATAAAATTCTCAAAATAGACGGAAAAGATTATACAGGCGAACAGCTTGATGAGGCGGCAAGCTATATGCGCGGCGAAGAGGGAACCGAGGTTGAGCTTACCATACGCCAAATCAGTGACGGAAAAGAGCGCACGGTCAAGCTTATGCGCAGCAGAATCGAGATAGATACAGTAAGCGGAAAAATGCTTGACGGTAACATCGCATATATTAAGCTCACTCAATTCACGGACGGAGCGGCGGAAAAATTCAATGCGAAACTCAAAGAATTGAACGACAACCACCCTGAGTCGCTTATAATCGACCTGCGCAACAACCCCGGCGGAATTTTACCCGAGGCAATATCCATAGCAGGAAGTTTTGTCAATACTGATGAGATTGTGACATATACATTAAATAAAGACGGAGACCGCAAGGACTATCGTGCCGAGCATTCGGATGACAGTGCATTTATCAAGGATATACCCATTATTATCCTAACCAACAGCGGCAGCGCATCGGCAAGTGAAGTTCTGTCGGGTGCTCTGCGTGATTTGGGTATTGCAAAGACCCTCGGCGAAAAAACGTTCGGCAAGGGCATTGTTCAAACGGTTATGGGCATAGGCACAAGCGGAATTTTGACCGTTACCACCGACAGATATTATACGCCAAAGGGTGTATGTATTCACGGTGTGGGCATAGAACCCGATTACAGCGTTGAGATGAGCGATGAAAAAACCGCGCGTCTGACCACACTTGACGCGTCGGAGGACGACCAGCTCAAAGAGGCAATAAAAATCCTGAAAGAGAACAAATAATAAAAAGGAGGGCATTGCGCCCGTCGGCACAAAACAAATATGACTGAATTCGGAATTGTTTCGGTGCATAAGACAAAAAAATTCAAGCACAAATTCTTTTGCGGCATTAAGATTTCGGAATGTACGAATGCGTACATTCCGTGTCTTAACGCCGCTGTTTTTATGTCCGAAAAATGTTATAAAAAGTCAGATAAAAAGAGGTTTTTGAGACTTTTTGAAAAAGCGGAGCAAAAGCTTAAAAAAATCGGCATTACCAAAGTATATAAAACCAAAGAGCTTGCCGAATTATGCGGCACAAAAGACGAACTCAACAAAATTCCGACCGCGTTAATATCAAAGGTCTGTTTGCTTGCCGAATCGGTATGCGGTATTGATTTCGCCGTGCCGCGGCTGGCAATCAAGGTCGGCTCGAGCGTTGATTTATCGGGACTTTTGTCAGAGCTTGTTATGCACGCAAAGCACATCGGGGTTTATACAAATGACATATATGCGGCATCGTATGCGGCGGATTTTATATTCGAAAAATTCGGCGTTATAATTGATATATATGATATTTCGGATTTTGAGCCAACCCGATTGAAATATGTTATCGATACCGAAAAAGGGTTCGTGCGCATAGGCGATTTAAAGATTGACGGAATTATTTTGGGTTTGAACACAGGCAAAGAAAGGATTGAAACCGATATGATTTTTGATAAAGATACACCCGTATGTATCCCTAACGATGCGGCAATAAAAATCCTGTCCGCCATCGGACATATCCGCGATATTTATATAGAAAGTATGACGTGCGGCGGACGAGAGATTGCGCAAAATCATAATCCCGTTTGAGCCGCGGATAGGTTATCTCATTATCTCGGAATATTTTATTTGACTTTTTCGTCCGTTTATTGTATAATGTAAGACGTATATTGAATTTCGGATGGGACGGTGACGGATTTGGATTTTGCATCTATTTTAAGACAGGGCGAAAATGGTTGTGCAAGCGACTGCTTTAAAATTTCGGAAGCAGGGCATTGCACTTGTTTTGTTGTATCCGATGGCCGCGAAACCCCCGGCGGCGCACAGCTGTGCGTTGAGTCAATCATTACCGATTTTGAGGACTCGGGCGCAATAACAAAATCATCAATTCCCGATTTTCTCAAAAACGCTCACCAAAAACTATCCTCTGCCGAACTTATGCCAAAGGCAAGCGCGGCGGTGCTTTTAACGGACGGCGATGCCGCCGTCTGGGGAAATATAGGGGATTGCCGCATTTATCAGCTGCGCGATAACCTGTTATACGAAATAACCCCCGATAACAGCGAGGCATACGCACTCTATGAGGCAGGAAAAATCCGTTATCCGAAGATACGCAAAAACGCTCTCAGGCACAGGCTTACAAAACAGCTCGGCGGTGAGTGCGGTCCGGATGAAAACTTTTCGCAGCCTCAAAAGCTGCGCCCCGGTGACAGTATGCTTATATGCACGGACGGATTTTGGGGTTCAATACACGAGCGGCAGATAGAAAAAACCTTAAAAAAATCAACCTCCGCTCAAAACTGGCTTGACAATATGCTTAAAATTGTCGAAAAGAACATAAAACATCAAAAGTATTCACGATTCCGTGATTCGTTTTGTGCCATAACGATAAAATTGTAAATTAAAAAACGGCGGTCACACAGGCAGCCGATTCAAGAGAGGTATTGGTGGTTAATAATGAAGAATATCAAAAAGTATCTGTCCGCCGTATCGGCGGCGTTTATACTCTGTTCGGCTGTTACCTGTCACGGACTCAGCGCGGCGGATTTGGCGTCCGTCAGCCAAGGCGAGGTGGCAAGATATATAGTTATCGGCGGCGTATTTATCGCGCTTATCGGCGTGCTGTTACTCTTGCTCTCTTTTCTGAAACCCAAGAAAAAAGACTATGCCGATGATTTTTATAATGATGACTATGATGACTTTACCGACCGCAAAAAGCCATCAAAGCATTCAGAGGTCATTGATGCCGAGATTGCGCAAGACGATGATGAACCCGTTGACGCGGATAACGCTGATACCGAAAGCGAATCAGCGGATTCTGACAATTCAGACGATTTCGATGATTCAAATGATTCCGATACCGCAGACGGTGACGAAGTTTCCGAGGACATCAACGCCGATAACGGCGATGCCGAAATCGGAAATGAGGATGTTCTCGATGATGAATCCGAACCCGACAATGCCGAAACGGAAGGCACAGAACAAGAATCCGAAGAACCCGGCGAACCCGATGAAAAAGTTCGTCTTACCCTCGGCGGAATGAACAGCGATGATGTAAGAATCGTTGAATTTTCGGACAAGGCAACCCTCGGCCGCCGCAGCACAAACAGCGTTGTTATATCAGACAATGCCGTTTCGGGCGAGCATTGCCGCCTTACATATTCGGACGGAAAAGTTATTGTTGAAGATATGGGTTCAACAAACGGAACGATATTAAACGGTGAAAAAATTACTGTTTCGGAAATCAAAAACGGAGATGTACTCATCCTCGGAAAGACAAAGTATAAAATAAGTTTTTCAATCATAAACGAATAAAACGGCTTATATCACAGCACGGGCGGAGAATATCCGCCCGTGCGTTATTTATTTCGTCTTTGAACGCAACCTTGATTTTGTGTTCAAAATCAAGGTTTAATCGACAAAAAGCGGTACAATTTCCTGTTTATAAACATCAACCAAACCCTTTGTCGTGATTTTAAGCGACGGAATAACAGGCAGGCTCACAAACGCCATTGTCATAAGCGGCACAATATTTTTGGGAACACCCAAATCATATATCGCGTCACGCAATCTTTCGTCAAGCACGGTAATCTCCTCTGCTGATGTATCCGACATAAGACCGCCAATCGGCAAAGGCAGCTCTGCCGAAACCTTTTCGCCATCCATGCACACCGAACCGCCGCCGAGAGCTATTATTCGGTTCACCGCCGCCGCCATTTCGGCATCACTTGTGCCAATCACCACGATATTATGCGAATCGTGCGAAACCGATGAGCATATCGCGCCGCTTTTAAGCCCGATACCCTTGATATATCCGATTCCGATATGACCCGTATTGGTGTGCCGCTCTATCACGGCAATCTTTAAAATATCACGCTCTGTATCTATTCCGTTATTATTCGAAAAATCAAGCCGCTCTGTCGAGCTTTCCGTGAACAGCTGTCCCGGAACAACGTTTATAATCCTGCACTTATCGGATTTAGGTTCAACGTAAAAATCCGTTTTCTTGACGGGCTTTACATAAAACGAATTCCGCACGGATTTATATATGTGTCCTCTTATCCACGGCTTTTCAAACGGAATAACCTCTTTGTTTTTAACCGCATATTTTCCGTTTGAATAGACATCGCATATCGACACACTTTCCAAATCGTCAAGAACAAGTATATCCGCACAATATCCCGGTGCAATCGCGCCGCGGTCGCGTATTCCAAAGCATTGCGCCGCATTTAGCGTTGCCATTTGGATTGCCGCTATTACCGACTTTCCGCGTTTGACGGCGGTGCGAATCATACAGTCTATATGCCCCTCATGCAGCAAGTCGGCGGCGTGCTTATCATCAACCACCAAAAGACAGCGGCGGCAATACGGCTCGTCAAACAAATCAATGAGAGCGTCAAGATTTCTCGCCGATGTTCCCTGGCGAATCATAATCCACTGACCTTTTTGAATACGCTCTTTCGCCTCATCAAAACCCGAACATTCGTGGTCGCTCTTTATTCCCGCCGATATGTATTTGTCTAAATCCCGTCCGCCAAGCAGCGGCGCGTGTCCGTCAATCGGCAAACCGAGCGAAAGTGCGTCATTTATCTTTTTCATAACCTCGCCGTCATCGGCAATGACCCCGGGATAATTCATCATTTCGGCAAGTCCCAAAACCCTCGGATACGAATACAAGGGTTTTAAATCCTCAGCCGATAACACCGCGCCCGACTCATCAAGCTTCGTTGCAGGAACGCAAGACGGCAACATAATATACACATTAAGTGGTATGTTTTCGCTCGATTCCAAAATATATTTTATACCTGCCGTTCCGCAGACATTTGCAATTTCGTGAGGGTCGGCAACAATAGAGGTTGTTCCGTGAATCGAAACTACCTTTGACAGTTCCGCCGGAGTCATCATTGTGCTTTCGATATGGATATGCCCATCTATAAATCCCGGACAAAGGTACTTGCCGCTTACATTCTCTGTTACATCGGCGTCTTTATCGGTATAACAGTCACCCACACCGATAATTTTTTCGTTTTCAATCAATACGTTTGTAACCTCGGTTTGACCCGTAAATACGTTTATAACCGTTCCGCCTTTAAAAAGTGTTTTCAAAAACATTACCTCCTGTTGTGTATCTTATATGATTAACCTGATATTAGTTATCCGAACCCGCCTTAATCGGCGTAATTTCGGAATATTTTGATTTGTCGTCTTTGCCGGGCTTAAATATGCAAATTTCGGGGTGTTAATAATCCCGCCTTAAATTCTTACGGCTCGATTGAAATATTCCTCTGTCTTGCTCAAAATCATTCAATCGGTGCGCCTTTAAAAAATTTTTAATTTTTTTGGAAAAAACACTTGATTTTTTCCAAAAAGCGTGGTATAATATAGAAGTTGTCAAAAATGTGCCGCTAGCTCAGCTGGATAGAGCGTCTGACTACGGATCAGAAGGCCGGGGGTTCGAATCCTCTGCGGCACGCCATCTCGGAACAAGTTTTACTTGTTCCGTTTTTTAGTATATAAAAAACGCCGCTCTTCCGCTTTTTACGCTTCTCACAAAACGCTTGGTTTCTTTTGAATTATCTTCCGTATACTGCCTTTAAAAATATTTTTCTATATTATAATATTTTATGTGTGGATTGTCAACCGTTTTATCATATAAACTTGCATAAAAATTTACTCGTTCAAAAACCTTGATTAAATCCTTGACAATAATCAAAATCAATATTATAATATAATATGATAAATATGAAATAATAACTTTAAATACAGATAAAGGAGTTTTATACAATGAGTGAATGTACACACGATTGTTCGAGCTGCGGAGAAGCCTGCAGCGAACGCAAAACAAAAGAAAGCTTTTTGGAACCTGCCAACAGCATGAGCAAAATCGGCAAGGTTATAGGAATCGTAAGCGGAAAAGGCGGCGTAGGCAAGTCTCTTGTCACATCTCTTATGGCTTCGGGTGTTCAAAAGCGCGGCTTTTCGACCGCTGTTTTGGACGCGGACATAACGGGACCGTCCATCCCTAAAATATTCGGTATAAAAGGAATGGCAAAGGCGAGCGAGTACGGAATCCTTCCGTCAGAGAGCAGCGGCGGCGTAAAAGTTATGTCGGTCAACCTCTTGCTTGAAAACATAACCGACCCCGTTGTATGGCGCGGCCCGGTAATCGCCGGAACGGTCAAACAGTTCTGGACGGACGTTATATGGGATGACGTTGACTATATGTTTGTGGATATGCCCCCGGGAACGGGTGATGTTCCTCTGACCGTATTCCAATCCCTGCCCGTTGACGGAATAATCGTTGTCACCTCGCCGCAAGAGCTTGTTTCAATGATTGTCGGCAAGGCGGTAAAAATGGCCGAGATGATGGATATTCCCATTCTCGGAATCGTTGAAAATATGAGTTATCTTAAATGTCCCGACTGTGGCAAGAAAATTTCCGTTTTCGGCGAAAGCAAGATTGACGAAACGGCAAAGCACTACGGTTTGGATGTTCTCGGTCGGATTCCGATTGACCCGAGCATTGCACAAAAGTGCGATGAGGGTAATGTTGAGAAAATCGGCGCCGATTATTTGAACGCCGCATTTGACGCGGTTTTAAAGAAATAGTTCACATACAAACATAAGATAACTCAATACAAAGGAGGTTGCTTATGGCACACAGAAAGGACAGCACTGACACAAGACAGCGCATTTTGTCTACGTGCGTTCGGCTGTTCATAGAAAAGGGTTATACCAACACCAAAATGACGGATATTCTCAACACGGCTCAGGTTTCAAACAGCTCGTTTCAAAATCTTTTTCATACAAAAGACGGAATCCTTATGGACTTGGTTGAATTTATGTTCTCGGCTCAGTTCACAACAGCAAGAAGTCTTGCCCAAAAAGAGCTTTCACCGTGCTTTGTATACGCAATCGAAACATCGATTCAGATGGCTCTTGCGGAGATAAACGAAAACCTGCGCGAAATTTATGTCGGCGTGTATACCAAAGCCGAAACAGCAGAGTATATTTATCGCAAAACCGCCGCCGAGCTTTATCGGATTTTCGGAAAGTATATGCCCGAATGCAGCGAGAGCGATTTTTATGAAATAGAAATCGGCACGGCAGGCATTATGCGAAATTATATGTCAACGCCCTGTAACGTCTATTTTACATTGGAAAATAAGCTCAAACGCTTTTTATCTATGACGCTGACACTTTTTAATGTACCTAAGACCGAACAGGAAAAAGTTATAGAATATATCACCAAAGCAGACATTCGCAAAACCGCAAGAGGAGTTATGCAAAAACTTTTTCACGCGCTTGAAATGGAATACGATTTTGAATTTAAATCCGATAATTTTATATAGAAATTCAAATTTAACCACAACAAAACGGCACATTCGGTGAAACGAATGTGCCGTTTTTTCGCAATTGCTACAGAACATATCATCAATTATGTAGGGGACGGCGTCCCCGACGTCCCGCAAAAATATTTATCGGAATATGTTCATATTATTATGATTTTTGAGTCACAAGCAAAACCCTTACTCTCCCGCCTTTATCCGATGTTTTGTCATAAAACGCTCTGATACTGTATTTGTCAAAATGTTTTACAACCTCATCCAAAGACAGCATAGTATACTCGGCATCACCGGCATTATCGGCACGATAAACGGATATTTTATCACTGAGCTTATATGTCACGCCGCCTGCCACAAGCTTATCCGCCGACAGTGACGAAATATTCGTTAAAACATTTATGCTCTGTATAATATTGGGCATTGCCAAATTTCCCGATATTCTCGCAACTTCACCGCGATTTACGCTGTACTTGCCTGCCAGCGATGTAGTATATCTGTTTCCGCGAACCATATAATCATATGATGACGAACCTTTTTCACTTGATGAAACCGATGTCACCAGTCCATAATTATACGAATCGCCCGTAACGTTATCGAGTATAAGGGTGTCAATCTCGCCCGAGCTGTTTTTGTGCGAATACAATACCGCTTTTTTGTCAATCTCCACGCCGTCAAGACGCTGCCCGAAAACCTTTGCATACGCAGCGGTATATGTTATGTCGCGCGTGCCGATGTCGAGTATCTCTATATTTGACGAAAGTTTTGCCGAACCTAAGCTCTTTTTGTTCCAGTCAAACCTTCCGCTTGCATCGCTTGTTGCGCCCGTCTTTGAAATCCTTGCATATCCGTCATCAAAATAAAGCTCAACAACCGAGTTTTTGCTTTCGGTATAATCGCGGTTGGTGATATACTCATATGAATTCCCGTCAGGCTGAACCAGCTTGATATAATAATTCGTATAACTGTCAACCGCTCCGCTCGAATACTCTTTTGTGCCTGTTTCAACAAGATACCCTACGCTGCCCGTTGCGGCATATGACGGACTTACCACATCGGCAACCTCGCCGTTCTTGCCGAGCAAAAGCGTCACCGTGTCGCCGTACTCAAAGCTGCCGCCCGAATATACCTTGTTAAATGCGGTCGAGCCTTCAAGCGTATATTCCTTACCCGAAACGGTGATTGATGTAGGTATATCGCGGTTCGGCGTTGCCTTTTCAAAAATACCGCTCACCTTGTTGCTGTACGCCATTACCATATCCATATCGGGTAGGTAATAAACCACGTCATAATTTTGTATATCGTTTACCGAAACGCTTATTCCGTCACGCGTAATTTTTGCACCGCCGGCATTCCACATCGATTTCCAGTTTCCACCGACCGCCGTCACCGGCCCTAAAAGATTTCCCTCTATATATGTCACGTAATCAACATCGCCGTTGTCGGTCTTTGTAACGCTGAGCTTATCACCGAGTTCAAACTGTGACTTCATCGTGCCGAACGTTCCCTCGCTCTTGCCCTTATAAACTTTTGTGCTATCATTAATTGTAAGAGTTGTCATTGCTCCGTCTTTATAAGCCATCACTTTATTATCGATAACCGAATATATCATATATACCGCCGAAGCACGATTGCCGCCATCGGGAACAAAAGCAATCAAATTGTTCGAATCCTTTATAAAAATCTTACCCGTCATTCCGATTGACGAGGTGTCAAAAAAATCACCCGTTTTAAATGTTCCCGATGATGTCTGAACATTGTTATAACCTATATCTTTATCCTGGTCATATGTCGATATTATATTCACGTCTTTAATCATCGTACAGTTGTGCGCCGACAAAAGTCCGCTCGAAACGGTACTTGTTTTCGTATTAACCGCTGTTGCGGTCGTGTTTGTATCAGCCGCGGTCGGAGCATTACCCGTTTCGTTTGAGCTTTGTACCGAGTTCGCCGCACCGTTTGATACCAACACCGTTATTTTATCTGACTGCATCGCGTTATAGACAAGGTTCATAACGCTTTCTCGGTTCATCTCCGCACCTATTTCGCCGCTTACATCATCGAGCATATCAAGCTCATCGGCTCTTGCGATTTGTCCGTAAGGATATGTACCCTGAATAACCGAGTCGGTATATCCAAGTACGCGCAGCATAATCGTTACCGCTTCTTCATACGTCACCGTGTCATTGGGGTGAAACAAAAAGTCGTCATAGCCCTTTACATACCCCTTATCGACCGCCGCTTTTACATACGGCGCATACCATTGGTCATATGTAACATCGGGAAAAGGCGAAACCTTTAATCCGAACCCAACCGTGTTTTTCTCGTTTGCCGCCGATATTGCGATTTTTGCAATCTCCGCACGGGTGACAGCTCTGTCAAGCTCCATATTTCCGTTTCCGTCGCCCTCCATAATCTTTAGGGCGTTCATAAGCGATACGATACCGCTTTCGGTATCCGCCGCATATATCGGAGTGCCGACCATCGCTGTTGCCGACAGCAATACTGCCGTTGAAATCAATATACTTAAAAACCGTTTCATAAGCTTATTCCTTTCTGTGCTTTATTATTCCAACCGTAATTTTCATCCGGCGTTATCTTAATCATATCTCAATGCGTCTATCGGATTGAGCTTTGCCGCGTTCTTTGCCGGCAGGTATCCGAATCCCACACCGATTCCGACCGACACGCCGAACGACAAAGCAACCGCACCGATTGACGGCGTTGCGGACAACCCGAGCAGACTTCCTGCTATTACCGACACCACCGACCCGAGAATAATACCGAGTATTCCCCCGACACCGCTGACCGTGCCTGCCTCTATTACGAATTGTGACATTATCGCACTCGCTTTTGCCCCGAGCGACTTCCTTATACCAATCTCTCTCGTTCTTTCCGTCACCGACACAAGCATAATATTCATAATACCTATACCGCCGACAAGCAGTGATATTCCGGCAATCGCCACAAGCAGCATCTTCATTGTGCCTGTCATTTCGTTTACCTTTTCTATCATCTCAGCCATACTTGTCGCGGTGAAATAATCATCGTCGCCCAAAATTTCGGTCAGCTTTGACTTAACCAAAGCAAGCGCGCTTTCCGCTTTATCCTCTGATACGGCGGTCAGCGTATAAGACGATACAGATGACGAGGTTCCGTTTCTGAGTGCGGTCGTGTATGGAATGTATATCACATCATCCGAACCGCCGCTTTCGGAATCGTCTTTCTCCTCTAAAACGCCTATGACGTTATACGGCTTTCCGTTTATCTTTATGGTCTGACCGAGGGCCGACTGTACACCGAAAAATTCCTTTTGAATATATGTACCGACAACGCATACCTTACTGTTATTCTTTACATCCATATAATTCAAAAACAATCCGTTTGTGACATTAAGCGATTTCATATCTGCATATTCTTCGCTTACGCCCGTAATATTGGTCGTTATGCTGTCGCTGTTACCGGCAATTTTAACCGTTGCCCGTGATATGCTGACCTGGGGCGAAACGCCCGATAAAAGGTCAGGGTTTTCGTCTCTTAGATTATATATATCATCTTCCTCTACCTTACGGCTTCCGCCTCTGTCCTGAACGGTGACGGTAAGTGTGGTTGTTCCCATCTCATTGAATGTATCGGTAATCATCCCCGTCATACCGTTCATAAGGCTTATCAGGATAATTACCGCCGCAACGCCCACGATTATACCGAGCATCGTCAAGAATGAGCGCACCTTATCAAACATTATGTTCGACAGGGCAAGTTCAAATGACTTTCTTAAACTCATTCGTCCTCACCGCCCCTCTTGCCTTCTTCATCCAAAAACTTAGATTTATCATTACTCGGCTCGGTGCTGGTGCTGTCCGTGCCGTCATCATCGCCTGCGTGCGCAACCGTTGCAAATTTGGTTATGTCGGGCTCTCCGTCATATACCACTTTTCCGTCCTGAACGCGTATAACGCGCTCGGCTTGTGCGGCGATTGTATTATCGTGAGTAATCAAAACAATTGTGTTGCCCTCGTTATGCAGCTGTTTTAAAAACCCGAGAACCTCTTTACCCGTCCTTGAATCCAACGCGCCTGTCGGCTCATCGGCAAGTATAATTGACGGGTCACCGGCGAGGGCGCGCGCAATTGATACACGCTGTTGCTGACCGCCCGAAAGCTGTGACGGCATATTTTTTGCCTTGCTGCGCAGACCTACTCTCTCGAGTGATGAAAGAGCGCGACTTTCCTGTTCCTTTTCGGATAATCCCGCGTACAACAGCGGTAGCTCTACGTTTTGCAGGACATTCAGCTTTGTGATGAGGTTGTATTGCTGGAATATAAATCCGAGTTTTTTATTGCGTATTTCCGCCTGTTCATCATCGGTCATACGGCTGACATCCTTTCCGTCAAGAAAGTATTCACCCCTTGTCGGCACATCAAGACAGCCTATTATATTCATACAGGTTGACTTACCGCTTCCCGATTGTCCGACAATGGCGAGGAATTCACCCTTATACACGGTCATCGAAATCCCGTCTATTGCGTGAACCTCGGTATCACCCATTTGATATATCTTATAGATATTGCGGAACTCTATCAATGGCGTGGTTTCTGTGGTTGGTATCATTATCTGCCACCCCCTCCGGGCATTCCGCCGCCCGAACGGTTGCCGCCGCCACCGCCGGGCATTCCTCCACTGCCACCGGGTGCGCCACCGCCGCCGGGCATTCCGCCGCCGCCCGGCATTCCGCCCATTCCGGGCATCATCTCTTGTTGACTATCGCCGGCTGACGGTGTTACATATACAATATCATTTTCATTCAGTCCTGACTTAATCTCTATAAAGCTGCCGTTATTGATTCCCGTTTCAACGCTGACCGTCTTATATCCCTCGGGGGCTTTATCGTTTTGGTCGGTTTTATCACCTTTGACATAGACCGTATCGCCGCGGTTTACCGCGTTCATCGGAACGGCTATTACGTTGTCTGCCTGTTCAACCGTTATTTCGGCATCCACGTTCATACCCGGCAAGAGCTGTTCATCTGCGTCTTGGATGCGTACTTTAGCAGGGTATGTAGTAACGCCGTTCGTTCCTATTGTTCCGTTTACGCTGACGTTTTCGACAACGCCGCTATATGTCTTGCCCTCAACCGCGTCGGCTGTAATCTCAACCTCTTGACCGACCGCAACTTTTTTTACATCAAGCTCATCTATGTCGAGCTGAATGCAAAGGCTGCTCATATCGTATATTACCGCAAGAACGTTCGAGCTTGTCGATGACGATGAAGCCGATGCCGCCGCGGACTGTCCTCCGCCGCCGCTTTCAATCTTGTCGCCTTGTTTTTTATTCTTTGTTACAACCGTTCCGTCAATCGGGGATTTTATTGTGTAATCTTCGAGCTGTGTATACAGCTTTTCTCTCTCCAATATCGCGCTGTCAAGTGAAAGTCTTGCTGTTTTGAGCTTTGCCGAATAATCATCAGCATCGAGCTGTTCAAGCTTGGAACTTTCTTGTTTCAGCTTTGCCTCACGGAGCGCAAGTTCGGCATCGCGCGTCTGATTATCAACAGTGGTTGACTTAATCGTTGCAACTGTGCTGCCTTCCAACACATAGTCACCCTTGACAACCGTCACCGAGGTTATCTCGCCGCTTGTTTCGGCAATAACCGTTCTCTTTTCCGCAGGCTCAAACGTGCCGACGCTGTTACAAGCATAACCGCCGACCATCGCCGTTGCCGAATCACCCGTCATTACCGAACCGGGGTTATCTATCTCAACCGTGACATATCTTATCCTCATACCGCCCGAAACGGTTTCGCTGCCACTGCTGACCGATGTTACAACACCGTTTATCGTGCTGCCTGAATTTACAAGCGTTACGCTCGCCGCGTCACCGCTCGCGATATAATCAACATCGGCGGCGTTAAACGGAATACTCGCCTTGAGTCTGTTATTATTGTTTATTTGGGCAACTTTCGTTCCGTTCACAACATTGTCACCGACCGAAACATATACATCGCTGACCGTTCCGCTCGTTCCTGCCGTGACGGTCAGATGCCCCGCGTTTTCAAGCGCCTGGTCATATGAATTCAACGCCTTTTGCACCGAAAGGTTATTGCTTTCGGTTGTCTTATCCGATATTTCATCGGTATGCGAACCCAATGCCTTGTTATACGCAATCTGTGCTTTTTCTATATTCAGATTCGCACTTTTTACGCTTGTTTCAAGGCTTGACGAGTCAATCTTATACAACACCTGGTCCTTTATTACCGTGTCACCTTCTTCAAAATCAGCCTGAAGAATTTCCCCCGTGACAAGCGGAATAACCGAATATGTATCGTTCGCCTCAACCGTCGAGCTTCCCGTTATGCTTTCGGCAATCGTCATTCTCGTTGCCTCTGCTTCGTTCTTGCTTACCGCATCATCTGCGTTTTTGCTCTTTATCTTACCGACAGCAAAAACCGTTCCGCCGACAAGAGCGGCAATAATAATCACAGATATAATTTTATGTTTTTTTATAAATCCGAAAACCTTTTTGAAAAACCTCTTAAAAAATCCGCCAGCCGCAGACAAAATCCGAAAAAAGATGTTTTTGCTTTTCATTTGCTCCATATGTACCAGCCTTTCTGTTGATTTAAATCAGCTATTATTTATAAAACCACATAAAATTAGTCTCAACTAACATTGTACGCTCAAATTGTAAACGATTCAATATTAAAAAGGTTAATAATTTGTTAAGCTTTTATAAATTCACTTATAATATATATTCATTTCAAAAAAATAAATACGGAGAAAGTGTGTACAAACGCACACACTTGCCCCGTATTTAATGCTTCGGCGGTGGCACAAGCCGCACCGAAAATCAAGCAAAATATTTCACATAACGCTAAACATTCCGCTTTTAATTATAAATCCGAAAATTAAAACCCTTTTAAAATGATTAATCTTCTATTCTTCTGAGATTAATTCTGCCCTTTTTCTCGTCAATTTCAATTATCTCAACCGTAACGGTATCGCCGATATTTACCACATCGGTGACTTTTTCCACTCTGCGCTTTGAAAGCTTGGAGATGTGAATCAAACCATCCTTTCCCGGAAGGATATTGACAAACGCACCGAAATCAAGAACGCTCACAACCGTACCGGTATAAATCTCGCCAACCTCGGGTTCTTTTATAATGTCCTCAATCATCTTTTTGGCTGCCTCGCCGCACTCGGGGTTAACCGCCGCAATGTAAACCGTGCCGTCCTCTTCTATGCTTATCTTAGAATCGGTATCAGCCTGAATACCCTGGATAACCTTTCCGCCCGAACCGATTACCTCACGGATTTTGTCAACCGGAATCGTCATATTGATTATCTTGGGCGCATACGGCGAAATCTCATCTCTCGGCTCGGCAATCGCTTTGAGCATAACCTCATCGAGGATATAGAATCTTGCATTCTTTGTCTGTTCAAGAGCCGTTCTGATTATCTCGGGTGTAAGACCGTCAACCTTTAAGTCCATCTGGATTGCGGTGATACCCTTTTTCGTTCCCGCAACCTTAAAGTCCATATCGCCGAAAAAGTCCTCAACGCCCTGAATATCAACCATTGTAAGGAAGTTATCGTCATCTTTGGGGTCGGTTATAAGGCCAACCGAAATACCTGCAACGGGAGCTTTAATCGGAACACCTGCATCCATAAGAGCCAATGTGCTGCCGCAGATACTGCCCTGTGAGGTCGAACCGTTTGAACTTAGCACCTCGGACACAAGTCTGATTGCATACGGGAATTCTTCTTCGCTCGGAAGAACGGGAACCAATGCACGTTCAGCCAAAGCACCGTGACCGATTTCGCGGCGGCCGGGTCCTCTTGACGGACGTGTTTCGCCGACGCTGTATGACGGGAAGTTATAATGGTGCAGATAACGTCTGTATTCCTCGTTATCGAGACCGTCTATTATCTTTGCATCATCGAGAGAGCCAAGTGTCGCAACGGTCAATACCTGAGTCTGACCTCTGCTGAACAGACCGCTTCCGTGAGTTCTCGGAAGCAATCCAACCTCTGCCGAGAGCGGACGAATTTCGAGAATACCTCTGCCGTCAACACGCTTTTTGTCATACATAAGCCAGTTGCGGACAACTGTTTTCTGAAGCTTATACATTGCCTCATCGATTTGAGCCTGATATTCTTCTTTGGGATATTTCTCGTCGAAATGATTATAAACATCCTCATATACAACCGCAAGTCTTGCGTCGCGAACGGTCTTATCGTCCGTATCCATTGCGCCTTTTACCGCCTCTTCGGCATATGCTCTGATGTCGGCGAACAGTGTTTCGTCAACAACCATATGCTCATATTCGAACTTGGGCTTGCCTATCTCGTCTTGTATTCCTTTTATAAAAGCAACCAGCTTTTTAATCTCTTCATGCGCGAACATAATCGCGTCATACATAACATCCTCGGGAACTTCGTTTGCACCCGCCTCAATCATAACGACTTTTTTCGCACTTCCTGCAACGGTGAGGTTCATATCGCTCTTTTCGCGTTGTTCCTCGGTCGGGTTTATAACAAACTCGCCGTCAACCAAACCGACATAAACCGCCGCAATCGGACCGTTAAACGGAATATCCGAAACCGAAACCGCCGCGGACGAACCAATCATTGCACAAAATTCGGGCGCGTTGTCCTGTTCAACCGAAAGAACGGTCGACACGATAGAAACATCGTTTCTCAAATCCTTGGGGAAAAGCGGACGCATAGGTCTGTCGATAACTCTCGATGTTAATATTGCGTTTTCCGATGGTCTACCCTCACGGCGCGTGAAACCGCCCGGAATCTTGCCGACCGCGTACATTTTTTCCTCATAGTCTATGCTGAGGGGAAAGAAATCGATTCCGTCACGCGGCTTGTCCGACGCTGTTGCGGCGGTAACAACCACCGTATCACCATAGCGAACCAAAACGGAACCGTTAGCCAATCCGGCAACTTTGCCGAATTCGAGAGAGAGCGGTCTGCCCGCAACCTCTGTTTGATAAATCTTTGACATAAGTCAAATCCTCCTTTGTAATTTTAAATTTTACGGGGGGCTTGGCTTAGCACTTAAAAGCAGACACTCACCGCGCCGCGTTTTAATATAAATGTATGCTTTTAACTGCTAAAATCAAACCGTACCCGTTTAGTTTGTGTTTGGTTTAAAATAATGCTAAAGGGCAGCCGAAAATAGGGCTGCCCCAATATGCATATTAGTGTCTTAAACCTAATTTTTCGACAATAGCACGATACCTCTCAATATCTTTCTTTGCGAGATAGCTTAAAAAGCTGCGTCTTACACCGACCATTTTAAGCAGACCGCGTCTTGAGTGGTGGTCTTTTTTGTGGTCTTTAAGGTGTTCGTTCAAGTGATTGATTCTGTATGTGAGAATTGCAATCTGAACCTCGGGTGAACCTGTATCACCCTCGTGGGTCGCATACTTTTTGATAATCTCCTGCTTTGTTTCCTTATCCATTGTCATTTTCACCTCCGTAATATACTAATCCCCATGAAACCCGGAACAGGGCGGTGAAAGCTTTGCCCCATGCTCTGCGTTTCAGGTTACTAAAAAATATGATAACATATTGATGCCGCTTTGTCAAGAAAAATTTTTCTCAAATTCAATAAAATTTGTCAAAATCAGCTCAATCTTTTTATCATTCCGCCTTAGCCGCCGCAATTATCTTTTCGGCAATATTCGACGGAGCATCGGCGTAACGGTCGAATTCAAAGCTGAAATCGCCGCGCGCCTGGGTCATACTGCGCAAATCCGATGAATATGTATGCATTTCCGCCATGGGCACCTCGCCCTCTATCTCGGTCATTCCGTCACCGAGCGGCGTCATGCCGAGCATCTGTCCGCGGCGCTTGTTTATATCACCGATTATGTCGCCCGTATAGCTGTCGGGCGCGGTAACTTTCAAATGTCCTATCGGTTCGAGGATTACCGGTGACGCCTGTTCCATACCTGCTTTGTACGCAAGGTTCGCGGCAATCTTAAACGCCATTTCGGACGAATCGACATCGTGATACGAACCGTCAATCAATGTCGCCTTTAATCCGACCATCGGATACCCGGCAAGAACGCCGCGCGCCATTGATTCAGCAAGACCTTTCTCAACCGCGGGGAAATATCCTTTCGGAACGCTGCCGCCGAAAACTTTTTCCTCGAACACCAAGCCGTTATCGTTCGGCTCAAACTCAATCTTTACATGACCGTATTGTCCGTGACCTCCCGACTGCTTTTTGTGCTTGCCCTCAACCGTAACTTTTTTGCGGATTGCCTCGCGGTACGGAACTTTAGGTGTTTCGAATGAAATATCCACGCCGAACTTGTTTTTAAGCTTGCTTACTATTACCTCTATGTGCTGGTCGCCGAGACCTTTAAGTATCTGCTGGCGCGTTTCTTTGTTTATTTCGAGTTTAAAAGTCTTATCCTCTTCCATAAGTTTTGTCAAGCCCTGTGCAATCTTATCCTCATCGCCCTTGTTCTTTGAAACAACAGCAAGCGACATATTCGGCTTTGCAAAATCGATTCCCTCAAGCTTTAACGGGTGATTAAGACCGCTGAGCGTATCGCCCGTTGCCGTCCCCGTGAGTTTTGCAACCGCACCGATGTCACCTGCATTGAGACGTTCGACCTCTGTCTGTTTCTTTCCGTTCACAACAAATATCTTGCCGATTTTTTCATTTATATCCTTATTCATATTATAGACGGTCGTATCGGGGGTCATAACGCCCGAATAAACCTTAAAATACGAAAGCTTTCCCACATACGGGTCGGCAACGGTCTTAAACACAAGTGCAGACATCGGGTCGCTTACGTCAACCTTTAATCTTGACTGTGTTCCGTCCTTTTTCTCCGCCATAACGAATTCGTCACGGCTGTCGGGTGCCGGGAAGTATGCGTGTATTGCATTCATAAGCGATGAAATACCGAGTTTGTGATATGCGCTTCCGCACAGAACGGGTACTATGTCGCCCTCTGCCACGCCTTGGCGCAAAGCCGCGTACATTTCGGGCAGAGTAAACTCCTCTCCCGAGAAATATTTGTCCATAAGTTCTTCCGATGTTTCGGCAACCGCCTCACAAATCATCTCTCTCAAACCTTCAAGCTCGCCTTTGAGTTCCTCGGGGGTTTCGGCGGTTACCGTTCGGCTTCCGTCAAACTTTCTCGCCTCGCGCTCAACAATGTTCACGAATCCCGTAATCTTGTCGCCCTCTCTCATCGGCAGCTGGAACGGCGCAATCTTTTTGCCGTACTTATCTTTGAGCTGTTGAAGAACCTGCTGATAGTTCACGCGTTCGTCATCGACCTTATTTATAAAAATCAATCGGGGAAGTTTCTTGTCCTCGCAATACTTCCACGCTTTTTCCGCACCAACGGTCAAACCTGACTTTCCGCTCAGAACGATTACCGCCGCATCGGCAACCCTAACCGCCTCTTGAACCTCGCCGACAAAATCGAAATAACCCGGGGTGTCCAATATATTAAACTTTACGCCGTTCCATTCACACGACGCAAGAGCCGTACTTATCGAAAATTTACGTTTTATCTCCTCGGGGTCAAAATCCATCACGGTGTTACCGTCCGCCGTTCTTCCCAGACGGTCGGTGTTGCCCGATGTATAAAGCATTGCCTCGGCAAGAGATGTCTTACCGGCGTTACCGTGCCCCAGCAAACAAAAGTTTTTGATGTTAGATGTGTCATATAGTTTCATAAACAATCAGCCTCCTTTTAACATATAATCATTATTAATTTATATTCCAAAAATCTATTTGAAACTACTCTATAATTGTACCTTATTTTCGTTTAAAAATCAACCGAATAATTCACAATCTTTTTTCTTTATTTTAGTCGTTTTTAACAATTTTTCTTTTTGAGACTCAACCTTATGTAATTTCGTTTCGAATTATATGAACAAAAACAACCTCTCGTCCGTATGATATTAATGACCGTTGCCCGTGCGGTCATACGCAAAAACACAGGCAAAAAAGCTTGACTTTGGCCGCTGGCGCAAAAGATTTGCGCCGCGGCTCCGGCGAAATTAATTGTCCGCATACGCCCTTTGGCATACGGACAAAAATCTCTTATCGATAACTTCCCTGCGGATAAGAGAAATTCAATCATTATTTTATGCCGGGCAGGGCGGCGGAATGGAGATTTATTATGAATGAAAGATGTGACAGAAACGAAAGAAACCGCAGGAACAACCCCGGCGGCGTTACCTGTTGTGCGGTAGACAATGACAATTCAGAGGCAGAAGCAGCCGCAGCGGCAGCGGCGGACACCGCGGCAGAGGCCGTTGAAACACGCCGCCGCAGGTCTTCCGAATTTTCCGAACCGGTGTGCATAAGCGGTAACCAAATCTATGATTCGTGCCGCGACCGCGATTGTGTGTCGGATGCAAGGGTATATCTTACCGCCGCCGACCAAGCGCTTTTGGATAATGCCATTAACGTAAAGCTCAAACGCGCCGAGATAATATGGGTTTATACAAATATTGAACCTTTGTCCTTTAACAACGGCTATTTTTCCGTTGACCTCAAATTCTTTGTACGAACTACATTAGAGGTATTCACCGGAGTATGCAATCCAACCACCGTCTATGGTCTCACGACTTACGACAAGCGCGTTATACTTTACGGTTCTGAGGGTAATTCAAAGGTATTCAAATCCAACTTTAACTTGGGAAACGGCTGTGACATTTCAAACAGATGGCAAAACACGGCTATGCCGACCGTTGTTGTCGAAACGGTTGAGCCCGTTGCCCTTGCAGCAAGCATCGAAGAAGCAAGATGCTGCTGTGACTGTGACTGTGACGAGGTTGCCTCAACCGCAAACCGCGATTTCTTCCCCGACTCAATTTGTGACTGTTTTGATGATGACCTTGTGATAAGCGATAATATAAGACATATAAACGTATCTTACGGACTTTTCTCTATCATTCGTCTTGAACGCGATACCCAACTCTTGATTGATGCGGTTGATTTCTGTATTCCGACCCAGGAATGTCCGTCGGCAACCGAAGGCAAGCCGTGCAATCTCTTTAATGATATAAGATTCCCGATTGACGAATTCTTTCCGCCCGCAAAAACCTCTGACAACAATAGCAGCGGTTGCGGTTGCGGAAGCTGCGGCGGATGCGGCTGCGGAAGATAACGGTTTTAAAATAAACACGTGCCGTTCAAAGGCATAACCGCAAAAAGCTCGGATATTCACCGAGCTTTTTTGCTTTATTATGTTTTATAAATTTTGTATCCCACATAATTTATTGATATTTGTGTGTTTGTTACCAATATCAAAAATATAAAATATTTACATTGCCGTCCGGGAGCGGCAGACGGAACCGG
>ERZ857775.243-NODE-243-length-83956-cov-118.429852_pt1 | contig 83956 bp, 67 predicted proteins | sample MGYA00519698_ERZ857775 | MGnify/ENA primary metagenome ERZ857775 (study PRJEB31778, sample SAMEA3449363) | human gut metagenome | biome: human gut; feature: human-associated habitat; material: faeces | place: United Kingdom | collected 2010/2012 ...
TTAAAGCTCGTGACTATGGTAATACAGAGCCTAAGAAAGCAGAGCTTTTAAGAATTGCAGCAGTGTTTAATGCTGATCCTAAAGTAAGAAAATTCTCTCAATTTAGCAAAGTCTAAAATCAACTTGTTCCTCAAAAATAACAATGGCTCTTTTAAAGAGCCATTGTTAAGAGAGTTAACTTAGTAAAACTACTTAGTTACTTTCTTGAACTTTAATCTGTGAGGCATTGCATCTTCACCAAGATTTGCTTTCTTCCAAGCTTCATACTCAGTGTAGTTACCCTCAAAGAATGAGACCTTGCCTTCATCACCGTAGTCTAAGATGTGAGTTGCAATTCTGTCCAGGAACCAGCGGTCATGAGAGATAACCATAGCAGAACCAGGGAACTCCAGTAATGCGTTCTCAAGAGCACGTAAGGTTTCAACATCAAGATCGTTAGTAGGCTCGTCTAGCAGTAATAAGTTACCGCCTACCTGTAACAGTTTTGCTAACTGTAAACGACCTCTTTCACCACCTGATAAATCGCCAACACGTTTTTGCTGATCGGTGCCTCTGAAGTTGAAACGACCAATATAAGCTCGTGAAGGGATCTCGTATGATCCTACCTTTAAGATATCCTGACCTTGAGAGATTTCCTCATAAACAGTGTTGCTGTCTTTCATCTGGTCGCGGAACTGCTCTACATAAGCGGTAACTACAGTATCACCTAACTTAATAGAACCTGAATCTGGCTTTTCAATACCGGTTATCATTCTGAACAGGGTAGACTTACCGGCACCGTTAGGTCCGATGATACCTACGATAGCGCCCTTAGGAATACTAAAGGTTAAATCGTCGATTAACATCTGATCATCATAAGACTTGGACAGGTTGTTAACCTCAAGCACAGTCTCACCTAAACGAGGCCCTGGTGGAATATATAATTCGTTAGTTTCGTTACGGGTCTGATATTCAACTGAAGATAACTCTTCAAATCTTGCCATACGAGCTTTAGATTTAGCATGACGGCCCTTAGCCCCCTGACGAACCCATTCAAGCTCTCGCTCAATAGAACGACGTCTTGCTGATTCTGTGTTCTCTTCAATCTGCAGACGCTTATCTTTCTGATCAAGCCAGCTAGAGTAGTTGCCTTCCCAAGGAATACCCTCACCACGGTCTAACTCTAAGATCCAGCCTGCTACATTATCTAAGAAGTATCTATCGTGGGTAACAGCTACCACAGTTCCTGGGTACTGATGTAAGAACTGCTCTAACCAGTCAATAGATTCAGCATCAAGATGGTTGGTAGGCTCATCTAAAAGCAGCATATCTGGCTTTTCTAATAATAGACGGCATAAAGCTACACGGCGTCTTTCACCACCTGAGAGAACTTTAATCTTTCTTTCAGCAGGAGGAAGTCTTAAGGCATCTGATGCCTTATCAATTTGAACTTCGATATTGTGACCATCATGAGCTTGAATGATTGCCTCGAGCTTAGCCTGTTCTTTAGCTAAAGCATCAAAATCAGCGTTTTCGTCAGCATATTCAGCATATACCTCATCCAGACGCTTCAAGGCATTAGTAACTTCAACGAAAGACTCTTCGATTACTTCTTTTACAGTCTTTTCAGGATCAAGTACAGGTTCCTGTGGAAGATAACCGATTTTAATACCAGGTTGTGGCCTTGCCTCACCTTCATAATCGGTATCAACACCTGCCATGATCTTAATTAATGTAGATTTACCTGCACCATTTAAACCTAAAACACCAATTTTTGCTCCAGGGAAAAATGACAGGGAGATGTCTTTTAAGATTTGACGTTTAGGGGGAACAATTTTGCCCACCCTATTCATTGTATAAATGAACTGAGCCATAAATTTCCTCATGTAAATGACCAGTACATTGTAACATGGAATAGGCTTTTTCTAGGAAAAATAGCACAAATAAGAAGACCGCCTTAGGCGGTCTTCAAGAGAAAAATGGAGATTACATTTTTTGTATGATGTTTGCGTGTTTTATTAACTTTCCTGCAACATCTGCAGAGCCATCTGAGGCTTCTGATTTGCCTGAGTTAGAATTGTAACAGCACCCTGTTGCAGAATTTGAGCTGCTGTCATATTGGAAACTTCCTCTGCATAATCAGTATCACGAATTTGGGCGCGTGAATCTGAAACGTTCTCAGAGATATTCTCCTGGTTTCTAATGGTTGACTCAAGACGGTTCTGAACTGCTCCTAACTCAGATCTTTTTGAATCAACAGCTGTCATTAAATAATCAATACCTGCTAAAACAACCTGAGCATTAGACATAGAGCTGATATCAATACCTTTGCCATTTACCTGATAAGAGAACACATCAGAGAACTTAAACTCAGATACGGTTAAGGTAGAGCCTTCAGGTAATTTAAAGGTATCAGAGCCTGAAATTTTAGCAGCTAGTGTTGCTAATGAATTAGTATCAAAACCTGTTGAAAGGTCAATTTTAATGATTGAACCAGGATCTGGACTAATCTGGAATCTTGCAATTGAGGCATTGCCGTTTAAAAGATCCTGGCCACCGAAAGTGGTATCACGGGCAATACGACCAATTTCTTCGTTTAACTGATCAACCTCATCCTGTAGCGCAATACGGTTATCTGTTGCATTAGTGCCGTTAGCTGACTGTACTGCAAGAGTACGAATTCTCTGCAACATGGTAGTAATTTCTTCCATCGCACCTTCTGCTGTCTGAGCATAGGCAATGGCGTTTTGGGCATTACGGTTGGTCTGATTTAAAGAGTTTAACTGTACAGTAAGTCTGTCTGATGTCTGAACTCCTGCTGGATCATCTTTGGCAGAGTTAATTCTCAAACCACTAGACAATCTTTCATAAGATGTATCAAGACGGGCAGTCTGTCTGTTCACGGTCCTTTGAGCAAGTCTTGCTGAAAGGTTTGTATTAAGATATAAGGCCATTTTTCTCTCCATATATTATTGATGAAATTTTGCACGGCAAAATTTCGTCATCAGTAAGATATATGAAAAAAGTGTGCCAACATTTTTTTTGTGTTGACATACTTATGAGAAAAACTGAATAGAGATTAAAGCGTTAGCTACTTGTCTTCATCAACGATAAACGATGATAACTTTTCAACCTGATTTTGAGCTAAGTTTCTAATCTGATGAACAGACTGCTTGGTGTCATCAATGTGAGTAAAGCACTCTTCTGTAATCGCATTGATGTTTTCAATAGAATGGTTAACATCAGCAGCAATAGAGGTCTGTTCCTGACAGGATTGTACAATCTGCTCAGACATATCGGTAATTGTTGCGATAATGCCCATAATCTCTTCGATAGCAGAGTTTGCTTTAGAGCTTTGCTGAACAGAGTTGTTCATTTCTTCTTCGCAGGAAGCTACAACCTTAACGCAGGTCTCTACAGCCTTTGATAGGTTAGAAATGGTGTCGGTAACCTCATCTGTTGAGGTAGCTGTCTTTTTAGCCAAATCACGAACTTCGTTAGCAACAACGGCAAATCCTTTACCATGTTCACCGGAGCGGGCAGCCTCAATGGTTGCGTTCAAAGCTAACAGGTTAGTCTGATCTGCAATAGCAGCAATAGTTTTAACGATAGAGTTAATCTGCTCACCCATTTCGTTAATCTTTTGAATAGCGACTGATGTATCACGTAACTTATCAGCTAAGGTGTGATTAGTGGTGATGTTATCCTGCATGGTGCAACGGCAGGTATCTGAAGCTGTTTCTGCGGTCTTAACTTCTGACAGGGTAGAACGGGCAAATTCTGTTACTTTTTCAATGGAGTTTTCCATATTCGCAGTAGCTTGTGCTACAGAATGAGCTTTTGATCTCTGTGTTGACATAGCATCTGCAGCATTATCAAGCATAGATGAATTATGGTTAACCATGTCCACCATCTTGCAGAAATCATTATTCAACTTATTCACAGTTTTCTGCATTGAGAAAGCGACATTATCAACTAAGCCATCGATGGAGCCAATCTCGTTTTTGCGCTTGATCTTGTCTCTGTCACGTCTAAAGTCTCCTGAGGCAATCTTTAATAAAGACTTCCAAACGTGCTTAACTTCGCTGTTAAGTGATTTTGATAAGAATAGTGATTGCAGTACAGATGCTAAAATAGTGACGATTAAAACAGCATATAAAGAGTAAAGCACTTTGTTATAGGCTTTAGCATCTAACTTGCCGTTTTTAATCAAAGAGTCAATCTTTGTTAAAACCTCAGAGCAGGATCTTAATTCTTTATAGAAGGAGTCCTCATTAGAGTTGTTCTGTAAGATTGAGTTGGCGTTGCTTGAAAAGTCAAAAACAGCTGAGCGTAAATCAATTGCGCTTTGATTTACTGTAAAGAAGGCTTTTCCTTTCTCTGAATTCAAGCCTCGGTTAATACTGTCTAAAGCCTGTTTGGCAATAGAGATGGCCTGACCATCATGATTGTCATGGCTTAATTCAATAAAGGCACTGTTAATGGCATTTAAATCAGAGTAAAGCTTTTCAATACTGTTGCGCTGATCAACATAAGAGTTGATATTAGAAATAATGCAGACAGAACCTACAGCAAAAATTAATATTGAGAGTGCAAAAGATAAAATAATTCTATGCACAATCGAGATATCACCAAACTTTAAGGAGAATAGTGATTTAAAGAAAGGAGCTGATTTGTAAGCATTATCACTTACAGAAAAGGTGGATCTCTCTGCACTTGTATCTTCAAAATCATTATCTGAATGTGCGCTTTGTTCTGTAACACTGTTCTGCTCTGTTATTTGCTCAAGAGAAGATCCTGTTTGTGATAGGTCGTTTTCTTGCTGAGCCAAATCGTTTTCGTTATTATAATTTTCCATATACAGCCTCTATATACCTTACGGCACTGGGGTGTTGATACTGACGATACATAACGGTCAGTACTATACAATTTTGGAATATGCTATTAATAAAAACTAGTAGTTCTTTATATTCTATTTGAAATTGTCGGCACGGTTGTAAATTTTTTTAGATTATTTGAAGTTGTGGCATGTTTTTCTGTACAATTCTGAAAGGCAAGTCAAATTAATGAGAACTTGAACAAGTTAATTTATCAAAGCTAAATTTGTTAAGAACAATCTATAAGTCTAAAAAGTTAGACTAATGAAAAAATAAAGGCGCATTTTACTTGAAATGTGTCTTTAATCAAGGGGCATTTTCCGTGGCAAAGAAAGAAAAACAAAGCAGTAACATGATTGCTGTTAACCGCAAAGCTACCTTTGAATATTTTATTGAAGACAGATATGAAGCAGGTCTTGAGTTACAAGGCTGGGAAGTAAAATCTTTAAGAGCTGGCAAGTGTAATATTTCAGAGGCTTATGTAACCGTAAAAGATGGTGAAGTGATTATGTTAGGCTCTATCATCAATCCTTTAAAGACAAGCTGTGCCTTTGTTGTAAGTGATCCTACCCGTACTAGAAAACTGCTTTTATCAAGACGTGAAATCGATAAGCTTACAGGCTGTGTTCAAAGACAGGGCTATACTTTAATTCCTTTAAAGATGTATTGGAAAGGTTCATGGGCAAAGCTAGAAATTGGTGTGGCTCGTGGTAAGCAGGATCATGATAAGAGAGACTCTATTAAAGATAAGCAATGGGCTCGTGATAAAGAGCGTATCATGAAGAAGTCTTTTAGATAATCTTTTGCCTTTTATCTAAAGGTAAATGTAAAAAGAGAGATTACAAAAATGCCGGACAGTGTCCGGCATTCTTATAAATGAAAATCAAACCTTATTTATGAGCACATGGATCAACGTGCTTGTTCATAAAGTCCTTATCTGCTAAAAGCTGTTTTGCCATCTCAAGAGCATGCTCAAAATCAACAGCAATCGCACCATCAAGATTCTTATGAATACCAGCTTTTTGTAAGATAGTACGAGGCTGTGGTCTTACAGCTGAGAAAATTACATAAGTCTTATGCTCACGGCAGATCTTAATAATGTCTTCAATAGAATTCTCACCTGATGCGTCTAGATAAGGCATAAAGCGCATACGTAAGATCAGAATTCTTGGCATATCTTCTAATGACTTTAACTTATCACAGAACTCTGCTGCAAAGCCGTAGAATAATGGACCATTGATCTGTAGCACGATTACGTCATCAGGAATTTCAATGGTATCGTCGGTTACTAATTCACCGTCCTGAGACTCATACTCATCAGCTGTATTTTTCTGACGTCTTACTTCAACAGAACGAGCCATATGCCTCATGAATAATAATGAAGCAAAGGTTACACCAACACCGATAGCTACGGTCAGATCAACCATTACGGTCAAGAAGAAAGTTAAGAACAGAATGGTTCTGTCTGAAGGGCTGATCTTTGCAATCTGGATAAAGTGTTTTAAGTCAGACATACCCCATGAAACCATGAAGAGCACAGCAGCAAGTGCAGTCATAGGAATGTAAGCTAAGATATCCATTGCAGTGTATAAGAACACTAATAAGAAGATCGCATGGAAGATACCAGCAACAGGGGTTCTACCACCTGCTTTAATATTAGTTGCAGTACGAGCAATTGCACCAGTTGCAGGAATACCACCGAAGATACCTGAGGCGATATTTGCAACACCCTGTCCTACTAATTCCTGGTTTAATGAGTGCTTGTGTCCGATTAACCCGTCAGCAACAACAGCTGACAGTAAAGCCTCAATACCAGCTAAGAATGCGATAGTGAATGCTGATGGTACTAGTTCACGAATTTCTTCTAATGAGAAGGTTGGCCATACAGGTGTAGGCAGACCTTCAGGTAGGTTAGGGAAACGGCTGCCGATAGTATCAACAGGCATTGTAAAGAAGAATGCTATAGCTGAAATTAACAGAATTGATACCAAGTATGAAGGGATCTTAGGAGATACCTTCTTACAGATAATGATAGTAGCTAAACCTAAGGCACCTAAAATTACAGCATAGACTGAGGTCTGATCTAAATTAGTTAAATAAACATACCATTTGTTTAAAAAGTCAGCAGGTACGTTTTGTACAGAAAGACCTAAGAAATCTTTTACCTGAGATGAGGCTATGATTACAGCAATACCTGTGGTAAAACCGGTGATAACAGGGTAAGGAATGTATTTAATCAGTTTTCCTAATTTTGCATAACCAGCTATAACCAGAATGATACCTGCCATGATGGATGCGAGTATCAGTCCATTAAAGCCAAAGCGCTGAATTACATCAAAGATAACTACTACAAAGGCACCTGTAGGACCACCGATTTGGACTCTAGAACCACCTAAAAAAGAAATAAAGAAGCCTGCAACTACTGCTGTTACAAGACCTTTATCAGGAGAAGCTCCAGATGCTACTGCCATTGCCATAGCTAAAGGCAAAGCTACAATGGCAACAGTAAGACCTGCAATTACATCAGCACGGAAAAGCTTGAAAGAATAGCCTTCTCTCATGCAGGTGATAAACGCAGGCACAAAAGGATTTGCGGTTTTCATAAAAAATAAATCCTAAAGCTTAGGTTTAAACCCAAACTGCAAGTTTGTAAAAAATTGATATATATAGGGAATTCAGACAGCCTGATAAGAAGTATCAGAATGGATATTTTATTGGCCTAACTGAAGTGCGCACATTATAACAGACAAAGTTACTTTTGAAGTTAAAAGAGAAAAATTTTGAAAAACATCTAATTATAGAGCATTTTAACTTGTGAAAATTGCGTGAGTTTTGTTATCCGGTTAGTTGATTGCTAGTGTAAATTTTTATCACAAGCTGTTGTAAAGGCTTAATGATAATGTATAATCGCTTTAACCTATGGGGGTGATTTTGGTTTCGACCGGAAGCACGAATTCCTAGGAGCATGTCGAGTGGCGAAAGCTCGTTAAAAAGTCGCATAAAAATAGTCGCAAACGACGAAACCTACGCTTTAGCAGCTTAATAACCTGCTCGAAGCCCTCAGTTCTAAGTCTTTCTAGTGACACTTAGTCGCACTGGGGTCGGTTCTTCACTAGATCGTGTGGATGCCCCGTCTGTGGTTGAAGCATTAAATGAATCTTACAGACTGGGTATTTCGTGGCGTGGCGGTCCGCAGCGGGTACTAAGATCGAAGATTGCCTAAACATGTAGCGCCGACGATGCAGTCTTTTGGGACCCGAGTTCGAGTCTCGGCACCTCCACCAAATCAGTGGTTATCTCTTCTTTTTCGTTGTTACAAAGTTAAGTCACATAGTTTACACTCCGCTAGAGCTTGTTTTAGCAGTCATTGAACGCGCAATAAATTCAGATTATAAAGAATGGTTTTTGATACCCTTACCCACCCTTTAAAAGCTGCTATTAGCCTGTATCATAAATACGGCTTTGAAGAATGCTCTGCTAACTATAACAATCCCATGGACGACGTGATTTATATGAAAAGGCTTATAAATAACAACTTGTCGCTACCTAAGATAAAGATGTACTTAAGATCCTATAAAAACTCTGACTGTAAAACTCTTTATATCTCCTTTTTTTTTTAACCTCATTTATTTAAAATTAAGCGTATAAGAATAAGGAGATATTTATGTATCAAGCTTCATCTTTACGTTATAAATCAATGGAATACCGCCGTTGTGGTAAGAGCGGTTTAAAGTTACCAGCTCTATCATTAGGTCTTTGGCATAACTTTGGCGATACTGCTGTTTATGAGAATATGCGAAAGCTGTGTACTACAGCTTTTGACAATGGTATTACTCATTTTGATTTAGCTAATAACTATGGACCTCGTCCAGGAGCTGCTGAAGAGAACTTTAAAAAGATCTTAAAAGACGATTTAGGTCAGTACCGCGATGAGCTCATCATTTCAACAAAAGCAGGCTATACCATGTGGGATGGCCCTTATGGTGACTGGGGCTCAAGAAAGTATCTGCTAGCAAGTTTAGATCAGAGTTTAAAGAGAATGGGACTTGAGTATGTGGATATCTTCTATCACCACAGAATGGATCCTGAAACTCCTCTAGAAGAGACCATGGGCGCACTAGCTACTGCTGTATCTAGTGGTAAAGCTTTATATGTAGGTTTATCAAACTACAATGGCGAGAAACTAAAACAAGCCTGTGCCATTTTAGAAGAACTACACGTTCCTTTTGTAATCAATCAGAATCGCTACTCTATCTTTGAAAGAGACATTGAGAATAATGGTTTAAAAGAAGCTGTAAAAGAAACTCAAAAAGGTTTAATTACCTTCAGCCCACTAGCTCAGGGTAGATTAACATCTCGTTACTTAAATGGGATTCCTGAGGATAGTAGAGTAAAAACAGACGGCCGTTTCTTAAAAGAAAGCGATCTCAATGAAACTGTAATTGCCAAGATTAGAAAATTAAATGATCTTGCATTACAAAGAGGTCAGACTTTAGCTGAGATGTCTCTATCCTGGTTATTAGCTCAGGATGTTGTAACCAGTGTGTTAATCGGTGCTTCAAAGGCTGAACAAATTCTAGACAACATCAAGGCATTAGAGAATCTTAACTTTAGTGCTGAAGAGTTAGAGGTAATTGATAAAATCAGTAAGTAATTACTAAAAACTACTAAACAGTGTAGCTTTTATACTGTGTGAAAGCAGTTCTCAAGATACTATCTTGAGGACTCTTTTTTAGAGAAACTGTAGATTACCTTACTGTCTTTACTTTCAATAAAAGCTTGTGGAAACAGGTAATCTCCTCTAACTAAAGGAATATCCACAAACTGCCATTTTAAAGAGAACTCCTGATTCACTTCTTTTAACGCACTGTAAATTAAGATAGAGCAATACATAGGGCGTTCCTGACTGTTTCCTTTATAAGTTAAGATAAAACTCTGACCTAACTTACTGTTAACACTGTCTATTACTGTTTTTACATTATCCTCATTTATAAAGTTAAGTCTTAACAGCATACCGGCAACAGCATTCTTTGAATTCCAGAATTCATAAAGAGGAGTTTTGATGACCTGGTCTGCATGCTCTGGATCATCATCTGTGGTGGCGTGAGTGACAATAATCTCAGGTAGAACTGCTGTTATAATGCCAATATGAGAGTATTCAGATGCGCTTAACATCATAATGACGTTGCTGTCTGTGGCTGTACCTTCACGTAGGACCAGATCTCCTAACTTTACTTTGTCTTTAACAGCACTAATATCAAAGTTATTTGCTTTTACTTTATTTATATTTTTGAGATTAAAAACAGGGTAACGTCTTACAAAGTCAGAGTCTTTGAAGATGGTAGTGGAGAGCAGGAGAAAAGAAAACAAAAGCGCAATTATTAGGATAACTGCGCTTATGCCTATCTTTTTAGATAACTTCAAGAAAATAACCTAAATTTGAAGATCTAAATTTAAAGGATTGATACCTTCCAGTTATCTTTTACTTTCTTTAAGTTAACGGTCTCAACTTTTGAAGACTTGCCATTGAACTCTTTATTAAAGGTTACAGTAACCTCAACTGTAGCTTTATCTTTCTTATCATTTAGTTTAGCTTCAGACGCTTTAATATCCTTTACACCGCCAGCCTGCTCATCAATAACTTTCTTTTGCTGAGGTAACATGCCATTGAACTTTTTAGTCATCATGTCTTTTTCATCAGCTTCTTTTTCTTCATCAAGATAAAGCATTGCAACTGCATCATCAGTCTTAGCGTTATAGATGTTAGTGATAAATTCTGTAGCTACATCCTCAGGAGCCTTAGCACCGCCACAAGCAAACAACATAATAGAACAAGCGATAATTGCTAAAAGTGATTTAAAGTCTGTCATTATTTTTATCTCCAAATTTGCTAATCGTTATTTTATTTGTACTTTCCAGCCCTGCTTGGTCTTAACTAGGCGTACAGGCTCAATAGTAGAAGTCTTTCCTTTTAATCTGCCGTTGAATACTACCTCAACCTTAATTTCAGCTTGAGTCATATCTTTATTAAATACTGTTTCAACAGCCTGAATTTTCTTAATGCCACCAGCTTCTTTCTCAATTTCTTTCTGTTTCTCAGGAAGTACTTGAGATAACTTTCCTTCAACAAGTTTCTTAGATTCAAGATCTTCAATATTCTCTTTATCAGCTGAAGAAAAATCGATGCAATCTAAAGTTTTCTTTACATCGGCAGAATATGCAGATTTTACAAATGCAACAGATACATCTTGAGCGGTCTCTGGACCTGAACAAGCTGTAAGATAAAAAGAGCATAAAGCTATAGACAGATATGAAATCAGTCTGGAAAACATGGGTAACCCCGATAAGATTGCTGTAGTTGTATTAATAGAAATATTGAAAATAATTCTACATATATTAATAAAGAGAATGTTTGATATAGCTTACATATTTACTAATTTTTAGATATTTCAAATACCTAGAATGAAAAAATTTTTTTTGCAATAATTTGCAATTATCGTTAATTTACGTAAATTTCGTAAAAATTTACGAAATGCGATTATTAGCATGTTTTTTCTTTAATTTTTTAGCTATATTTTTCTTTATAGAAAAGGCATATAAATCATATTCTATTGTAGATATTCAGTAATAGACTGAATTTAAAGTGATGTGTTAAAAATAATAAAAGCAAGACAACATAAGAGCCAACTATGAGAAAGAAATATCGTCCAAAAACTAAGCAAGATCTGAGAAAACTCATTTTAAATGAGGAAATCGAATTAGCTGATATTGATACTTCTAAAATCACCGACATGAGTCATTTGTTTGAACCAACCTTAAGGGGAGGAGATCAGGCAAGATTCTTCTTTGATGGCATAGAAAACTGGGATGTATCTAACGTAACTGATATGAGCTATATGTTCTGTTACGCAAAGAATTTTAACGAGCCATTAAATTCATGGAATGTCTCTAAAGTAAAGAACATGCGCGGTATGTTCCAGTTTGCCTCTTCCTTCAATCAACCTTTAGATAAATGGAATGTATCCTCTGTTGAGAATATGTCGTCAATGTTTTATGACGCTGCAGCTTTCAGTCAGAATCTTGATAGCTGGAATGTCTCAAAAGTAAAGACCATGCGCTTTATGTTTATGTATGCAAGGTACTTTAAAGATAAGCCTGCATGGAATGTAGAGCATGTAGAAGATGTGGTAGGTATGTACTATGGAACACCAATTGTTTATGTAGATCCTGATCTTGCTTGTGGCATCGATCCTGATTTAGAAAAACTGGCAGCTCAAGAGAGCCTGGACCATCAGTTAAACAGCGTTCTAGACAGTGACGGTATTGCTCGCTTTGCAAAAGATCTTGTGGATAAAACTCAAGATCTGGCCTCAACTGTAAGTAAAGCCATAGACAGAAAGACAGCTGAACCTTCAACTGAATCCTTACTAGGTGACACAACTGACGCTCAAACAGAAAGATATGAACCAGCTAAAGCACATTCTGTAGAGAATGAGACCATAGATCTTAACGATCCTAAAGTAAAAAGATTAAAGGACTTGTTAGAAAAAGGACTAATTGAGCAAGATGAATTTGATCTCCTTATAAGAAGGTAGATAGCTTAAGAATTAACATTTTATCCTCTGTAGTTATTTTGGATTTTTTTGATCTGGTTTCATGCCAGATCTTTTTTTACTTGACAAAGTAAACAAAAGTTTACTAATATTAGTAAACGTTCGGTTACAAGATTGTATTAAGACTACTATGACCTCAACAAAAGGTAAAATCCTAAAAACAGCTTTACATTTATTCGCTCAAAGTGGCTTTGATGCGGTATCTACAAGTCAGATTGCAGATGCTCTATCGATTACAAAAGGAGCTCTATACAGACACTTTGAAAGTAAACAAGCTATCTTTGATGCTATCTTGTCAAAGATGGAACAAAACGATAAAGAAAAGTCTGATGTGAATAATGTCCCTGCACAGAGTCTAGATAAAACTCCTAATGCTTATCAAAAGGTCTCTTTAGAGAATGTGTTTAGATTCTCTTTAGAGATGTTCAGGTATTGGACTGAAGATGACTTTGCTTCATCCTTTAGAAAAATATTAACTATAGAGCAATATAAATCAGAGAAAATGAGAGGACTTTATGCTCAATATTTATCATCAGGTCCTGTGTCATATGTAAGTGACATCTTTAAATCTTTAAAGATAAAAGAACCTTATGCAGAGGCTTCAAGGTTCTATTCAGTGCTGTTTATGTATTACTCTTTATATGATTTGGCTTCCAACAAGGAAGATGTCAAACAGCAATTTGAAAGAGCTCTTGTAACTGTAACGTTGGATATCAAAAGATCACTTACCTAGATAGGTTAATGTCGCAATGTAAAATCTAGAAATTTTATCGATCCAAGATAATTATCTTTCATCATTTGTTTAAAGGTAATTATGATGTTACAAGTAAGAGTTGAGAGTAAAGAAGATTACAGAGTAGTAGAAGAGCTTACACGAGAAGCCTTTTTCAATGTTTATTTACCTGGTTGCAAAGAGCATTACGTTTTACATAAATTCCGAGACTCAAACAACTTCATAAAAGAGCTGTCTTTAGTCTTAGAACTTGATGGCAATATCATTGGTCATGTGATGTTCGCAAAAGCCAAGGTAAAACTCGAAGATGGCAGTTACAGAGAGGTTCATACCTTTGGGCCTTTCTCAATCCATCCAAAATACCAAAAGCAAGGTTATGGAAAGTATCTTTTAAATGTAGCTCTAAATAAGGCAGAAGGGCAAGGCGTAAAGGTGCTATTAGCATGTGGTTCGATAGACTACTACAAGAAATTTGGATTTTCGCTAGCCTCATCAAGAAATGTAAGATATACCTTTGCAGAGACCAACGATAAGATCGTTACCTACTTTTTGATAAAGGAATTTGATAAAAATTACTTGAACGCATCTTCATGTACATACCAAGATCCTGATGAGTATTTCGTAGCAGATAAAGAACCTGGGACTTTTGAGAGGTACGAACAGACCTTCCCATACAAAGAGAAGAAAAAGACTGATACTCAGATCTTTTGATGATAAAACACACTCATCTAAGTGATTAAAAAAGCTCTTAGACCTGAATGAAATAGTAACGAACAGGTATTGATAGCCTTTAAGCTAGACTCAAGTTAAAGTGTAAAACTAGACTTATCTGTGTTTACAAACATAAATTTATCATTAAGAAAATTGTTCAAGAATACTAACTTCATTATTGTTCAAAGTATAAAAAAAACAATGATGAGAGTTTAATCTATGATCTTTTTACATAAGAAAAATCATTGGCATTTTATGCCAGTAATTCAATATGAAAGATAATTAATTATCTGTAACCATTCGTTTACTATTCGCACTTAGAATATACCAACATAGCGCACACATCACTAAAGTTAATACACCCACAAATGAGAAGATCATTTCAAGGCCAAATTTGTCTGCTAATAGACCTAAAAGAGCAGGACCTATAAGAACTCCTGAGTAACCTATAGTGCCCACAGTTGAGATTGCTGCAGATTTATTCTTGCCACAGTTTTTAGCTACCGTCGAGATAATAACAGGAACCACATTGCCTAAGGCAAGACCTGCAATTGCAAATGAGGTAATTACAACAATAGCTTCATGATGAAAGGCGATAAATTGCAGTGTTATAAAAGCTACGATGCTTCCTGTACAAAGAAGTTTTATACCGCCGATTTTTGATACTAGTCTGTCTCCTAATAATCTCATGATGGCAACAGCTAACTGGAAGATAGCATAACCTATAGCTGCAATCTCTAAGCTTACATTGCACTTAGCATTAAGATAGACGCCACTCCAATCATAGATCATACCTTCACATAAGAACATCAATAAGCAAGCAATACCAGCCATTACAATATGAAATTTTGTAAAGTTCTCTTGAAAACAGACAACAGTGTTATCTGTTGAAATGGTACTCTTAGATTTGTCATCCGATCTCTGCCCATGCGTGTTTATAAGATATTTATGGCAGAAGAGAATAAGTAAGAGGCAAGGGACAGTTATTAAAATTGAAACTCTAAAAGGAGAAAGATTAAAAGGCAAAAGTACTGGATAAATAATTGCTGAAAAGATGCAACCTATTGTTGAATAAGCCTGAAATCCTGAGAGTAGATGTTGCTTTGTCAGATCTTCAAAGAAAGTACCATAGATGTTGTTAGCAACCTCTAAAATTCCTATTAAAAATCCCCATAAAGTTACTGCCACAATAGCAGGAACGTAGGCAATAGATGGGCTACTTATTGCCAGTACTGTTAAAAACAGTAGAAATAAAGCCAAGACAATTACATTTTTAACGCCAAATCTTTTGCAAATAATCCCTGCTAAGGGCATACCAATTACAGCTCCGATACCAAAGGATAGTAAAAGCTGTGCATAATAAATTTCATCTAAGGCTAAGCGGTCTTTGACGTAAGGCATGATGGCAGCCCATGGAGCCATACCTATACCTGTGAGCATAAAAGACAATTTTCCGGCTCTTTTGGAGTTTTCGTACATCGTAACTACTCGAGTATTGTTTTTGTTCAGCCTAATATACCATGCTCCCATAAAGATTGATCTTTTCAAATGAGTTTATGGGGATCCTTGTAAGGTTTTACCAAATTATAATTATTGTTTTAAGTTCACTTTCATACATAAGCATGAATCATGTGTTCGAAAAATAAATCCAAGTTGCATATAATAAGAGTAGATAATATAAGGTTCACATATGCATACACCAAAAATAACCGCTACTTTTGGAGATAAACGTTTAGGTCGTAAACGTCTATTAAAGGCTCTATCCATCACATCTGCAATCTTGTTTTGCTCTGTAACACTCACAGGATGTTTTAAAACAGAGACAGAGAAAGCTGAAGCTAAATGTTTGTCAGGTGATGCTGTTTCTTGTGTAAATGCAGCTAAAGCTTATGCTTCTGGTAAAGACAGTAAGGGGAACAGTGTTGAGAAAATCTCTGATAAGTCAAAGCAGTTATTCTTAAAAGCATGCACTCTTGGAGATGGAGAGATCTGCTCGTCAATCGCCTCAGAATTTGTAATTCCAAATACCGCTCAAACTGACTTTGTAGCAGCTGAAGAATTCTATAAAAAGGCATGTAACTTCGGTTACTATCCGGCCTGTGGCAATTTAGGTTTAATTGAGATTAAGTCACCTGATTTAAGACACAGTTATGCTTTAGCAAAAGATGCGTTTGATAAAGGCTGTAAAGGTCAAGACGGTAAGTCCTGCACTTATCTTGGTGTAATGTATGAAAAAGGTGACATTGTAAAGCAGAGTATTAAAAAAGCTCTAGAGCTTTACACTAAAGGCTGTAACTTAAAGTACGGGCAGGGCTGTACGAATATCGGTACTGTTTATTATGCCGGTATTGGCGTGGATGTTTCCTATCTAAAGGCAGCAGAGCATTTTAGAAAAGCCTGTCTTTTAGATAATGGTCAGGGCTGTACCAGTTTAGGTAACATGTATGCTAATGGTAATGGAGTGCCTCGTGACATCAAGTTCGGCCATGACATGTTTGAAAAGTCCTGTGCCTTAAATGATGCAAGAGGCTGTGCTAACTTAGGTGTGATGTACCAAAAAGGCATCAGCGTTAAAATGGATGGTAAAAAAGCTGTAAAGTTACTGACTAAAAGCTGTTCAATGAATGACCCTCAAGGCTGTCTGTATTTAGGATATGCCTATGAGCGAGGTTTTGGTGTTGAAAAAGATCTTAAGAAAGCTTTTAAGTCCTATGAATTAAGCTGTGCAGGGGATAACGGCAATGCCTGTTCAAGCTTAGGTATCTTGTACATAAATGGTGTAGTGGTAAAAGAAGACTTTAAAGCTGCCCATGATCTATTTGATAAGAGTTGTTCTTTAGGCTCAGTTGAAGGTTGTACCAACCTAGGTGCGGTATATCAAAACGGTGAAGGTGTTGAACGCGATTACACTAAAGCTTTTAAACTTTTTAACACAAGTTGTTCTTTCCATGACTCACTTGCCTGCGCTAACTTGGGAATTATGTATACCTTCGGTCAAGGCATAAGTCCAAATCTTAAGAAAGCTAGGGAGTACTTTGATATCTCTTGTAAGGGCAAAAATGCCTTAGGATGTAACCTTCTAGGCTACATCTACAAAGACAGCATGGGCGTAAAGCAGGATTTAAAATTAGCTCTAAAATATTTCAAATTAGCCTGTCAATTAGGTAACAATGATGGTTGTAAAAACCAAAATTTACTTGATAAAAAAAAGTAATAATTAAGTAAACGGTTACATTGTTTCTTTATCTAAAATCTCTTCCGTAAAAAGTATGATCTATTAAACATCTGATGCTCAAAAAAGCCTCAGATGATCTCCTGTCACAGAATTTTGCCAAACGTAATTTTCTTCAAAAATAGATAATAAATCTAGCAAACTAGATTTGATTGTGGAAAATATTCCACAATTTTTATAAAAGTATTACACAATATTAACCTAATGTTTGAGCGCAAAGGTATATACAGTATTCACTATATAGCATGTTGTGTGATAACTGAAAAAATAGTCTAATTTTATAAAAATCAAAAAGATAAAATTTGAAGTTGAGCGGGTTTATCGTTACGGTTGTGCAATTTACGTAAGCGTTTGCAAATATAAAAAAATTCCAAATTTTTAAATCAAAAATTCTACAAATTATCAAAAAAAATAATAATAATGTTTTAAAATCAATGAATTAAACAAAAGTTTGATGTGTTTCCCATTTTTGTATATGAAAAAAAATATTTTCGTGATTTTTAAAAAATAAAGCTCTACTATAATTTATGTGCACGTGCACAAATGCAAATCAAACATGAGGTTTACTATGAAAATTAAGACAACTCTGACCACATTATGCTGCGCAGTTTTAGCATGTACAGCTTTCTCATCAGCAAATGCAGCTACTATCGGTGTATCAATGCCTACTCAGTCACTGCAGCGCTGGAACCAGGATGGTCACAATCTGGAAGCTCAGTTACAGGCAGCAGGTCACAAGGTTGAACTTTTATACGCAGGCGATAACGATATCCCTACACAGGTAAGCCAGATTGAGAATATGATTTCTGGTGATGTTGATGTTCTGGTTGTTGCTCCTATTGACGGAGGCGCACTGACAACTGCTCTGCAGGGTGCTATCGACAAGGGTATTCCTGTTGTTTCATATGACCGTCTGATTATGAATTCAAAGGCAATTTCATACTATGCAACCTTTGATAACTACAAGGTAGGACAGATCCAGGGTAACTACATTGTAGACGCATTAAAGTTAAAGGATGATGCAACAACCCCTAAGAATATCGAGCTGTTCACAGGTTCTATCGATGACAACAACGTAAACTTCTTCTTCGGTGGTGCTATGGACATCCTTCAGCCATACTTAGACAGCGGCAAGCTTGTATGTAAGTCAGGCCAGACCAAGAAAGAGCAGGTAGCTACCTTAAACTGGTCAACTGAAGAAGCTCAGAAGCGTATGGAGAACTTAATTTCATCAGTAGGCTACGGTCCTGACGGCGTTAAGCTTGATGTTGTTCTGTCATCAAATGACTCTGTTGCCAATGGTGTAACCAATGCTCTGACAGCATCAGGCTATACAGCAGACAATTTCCCAATCCTGACAGGTCAGGACTGTGACAAGCCATCAGTTAAGAACATGAAGCGTGGCCTGCAGACCATGTCAGTATTCAAGGATACCCGTGTTCTGGCTGATCAGGTTGTAAAGATGGTAAATGCTATCGTTGATAACAAGGAAGTTCCTGTTAACGATACCAAGACCTATAACAACGGTACAGGCGTAATTCCTTCATACCTGTGCTCACCAATCGTTGTAACCAAGGATAACTTAAAGGAAGTCCTGATCGATTCAGGTTACTACACTGAAAAGGAAGTTAAATAATTAGAAATAAACTAATTTTTAAACCTTGATACAGGCCGGTTTTACCGGCCTGTTTTGGAGAAGAGAATAAGTATGACCGAGCAAAAAATATTGCTTAAGATGAAAAACATCACCAAGCGTTTTGGCAAGGTAACAGCCTTGAAAGACGTTAACTTGGAGGTGAAAGAGGGAGAGGTTCATGCACTTGTCGGTGAAAACGGTGCAGGAAAATCAACCCTTATGAACGTCTTGAGCGGCGTATATCCCTACGGCTCTTATGAAGGCGACATCATCTTTGACGATGAAACATGCAAATTTAACCAGATCCACGATTCTGAAGACAAGGGTATTGTAATTATTCATCAGGAACTGGCTCTGGTACCTTATCTTTCAATTGCTGAAAATATGTTCCTTGGCAACGAAAGAACAGCCGCCTATTCAAACGGCGTAATCGACTGGCCTAGAACTTATCAGAGAGCAAAGGAACTGATGGATCTAGTGGGGCTTGATGAAGATCCTCATACCTTAATTAAAGATATCGGTGTTGGTAAGCAGCAACTAGTTGAAATCGCTAAAGCAATTTCCAAAAACTGCCGTCTGTTAATTCTTGATGAACCAACAGCATCATTAAATGAATCTGATTCCCAAAAACTCTTGGAGCTGATCGATAAATTCAGATCTGAGGGCATGACATCAATCATCATTTCACACAAATTAAATGAGATTTCATACATCGCAAACTCAATTACAGTAGTTCGTGATGGTTCAACCATTGAAACCTTAGATAACAACGATCACAACGTATCAGAAGACAGAATTATTGCCGGAATGGTAGGTCGTGCTCTAACTGACCGTTTCCCTAAGAGAAAACCTGAGCATAAGGTCTCAGATGAGATCTTATTAGAGGTTAATAACTGGAACGTTTCACATCCATTAAATCCTGATCGTAAAGTAAACGACAATGTTTCTATCAAGATCCACCGTGGTGAGGTAGTTGGTTTTGCTGGACTTATGGGCGCAGGACGTACTGAGTTTGCAAAGAGCTTGTTTGGTCATTCATACGGCACCAAGATCCATGGTGAAGTAAAGATTAACGGCAAGGTAGTTCACCTCAACAATGTTCGTCAGGCTATTGAAGCAGGACTTGCTTACGTAACTGAAGACAGAAAAGGTGATGGTCTAGTACTTGAAAATCCTATTTCAACTAACATGACTTTAGCAAATCTTGAGGCTGTATCAGACCATATGGTTATTGATAAGGATTTAGAGCTTGCAAAGGCTAAAGAGTTAAAGCAGGACTTAAACGTTAAGTGCGCATCTGTATTACAGAACGTAGGTAACCTATCTGGTGGTAACCAGCAGAAGGTGTTACTTGCTAAATGGATGTTCGCAGAACCTGATGTTCTAATCCTGGATGAGCCAACCCGTGGTATCGACGTTGGTGCTAAGTACGAAATTTACTGCCTTATCAACAAGCTCGTGGAAGCAGGTAAAGCAGTGCTGATGATTTCTTCAGAATTACCAGAAGTTTTAGGTATGTCTGACAGAATCTATGTGATGAATGAAGGCAAGATCGTAGGCGAGATGCCACGTTCTGAAGCATCACAGGAAAGCATTATGTCTGCAATTTTACGCACTTCCGGTAAGAAAAAATCAGTGGAGCAATAAGTTATGTATATCTTAAACATGTTAAAGCGCAACACTCTGTTAATTGCGTTAATTTTAGTCATGATCCTATTCGAGATTGCAATTCAGTCTACAGGTCATGGATCATTATTCTCACCTTCAAACTTTACTAACATTATTTACCAGAACAGTTATGTGATTATCCTAGCTGTTGGTATGTTGTTCTTAATCATCGGCTGCGGTAACATCGATTTGTCTGTAGGTTCTATCGTAGCTTTAGTAGGTGCAGTAGCAGGTGTACTCATGGTTAACAACGAGTACAACATTTATATGTCAATGGCTCTATGCTTACTGTTAGGTATCGTAATCGGTGCATGGCATGGTTTCTGGATCGCTTACATCCGCATCCCATCATTCATCGTAACCTTAGCAGGTATGTTACTGTTCCGTGGTTTAGCTCTGATTGTGTTAGATGGTATTACCATTAACCCATTCCCAGCAGATTACTTAACCATGTTCACCTCATACTTCCCATCATTTGGCCCAGGATACTTCCAGGAGCAGTTAGCTTCAGGTTTATCTCGCGCTGAAGTAAGAGCTGGCATGAGTGCAATCGTATTCTCAAAGACCATGACTGTAACTGCAGTTATCGTAATTGCTTACTTAGTAGGTATCATCTACAGCCGTGTTTCAAAGATTAAGAAAGGCTATGAAGTTATGCCTTTATATGCTTTCTTATTCCAGCACGTATTAGCTCTTGCAGCAATCATCGCTTCATGTATTCTTTTAGGTGAGAACAAAGGTATTCCAGTTATCTTAATCCTAATTGCTGTTGTAGTTATCGTATACGCTTTCATCGCTAACAAGACTGTTGTAGGTCGTAGAATTTACGCTCTAGGTGGTAACGAGAAGGCTGCTAAGTTATCAGGTGTTAATACCAGCCGCTTATTATTCCTGTCATATGTAAACATGGGCTTATTAGCAGCAGTTGCAGCTTTAGTTTGCGTAGCACGTTTCAACTCAGCTTCTCCAATGGCTGGTACCGGTTATGAGTTAGACGCAATCGGTGCTTGCTTCATCGGTGGTGCTTCAGCTTACGGTGGTGTTGGTACTGTAGGTGGTGCTGTTATTGGTGCTATCTTCATGGGTGTTCTAAACAACGGTATGTCAATCTTAGGTATTGACGCAAACTGGCAGAAGGCTGTTAAAGGTTTAGTTCTGTTAGCTGCTGTTGTAACCGACGTTATGTCAAAGAAGAGAGTAACTAACTAATAGTTAAAAAAAGCAGGGGCGAGAGCCCCTGTTTTTATATCAAGGATATATACGTATGTACGAGTAATAGATTCAAATGAATGAAAGCTCGTAATTTAGATAAAAACAAAATTTGGGGAATATCATGCGTTATTTATTAGGTGTTGATTTAGGTACTTCAGGAACAAAAACAGTTTTATTTGATGAGACTGGTAAAGTAATCGCGTCAAAGACTGTTGAATATCCTTTATTACAACCAAAGAACGGTTGGGCAGAGCAGGATCCAAAGTTCTGGTACGATGCAACTATTGAGTCTGTAAAAGCAGTTCTTTTACAGAGCAAGGTAAACAGTGACGATGTAGTTGCACTGTCAATTGCAGGTCAGATGCACGGCTTAGTAATGCTTGATAAGGACGGCAATGTCCTGCGCAACGCTATTTTATGGTGTGACTCAAGAACCCAAAAACAATGTGATGAAATCACTTCATTAGTAGGTAAACAGCGCTTAATTGAGATTAATGCAAATCCAGCTTTAACCGGTTTTACTGCTCCAAAGATTTTATGGGTTCGTGAAAACGAGCCTGAGTTGTACAAAAAGTGTACAACCATCCTGTTGCCAAAAGACTACGTACGTTACATGTTAACCGGCGTTAAGGCAATGGAAATTTCAGATGCATCTGGTACTAACTTATTAGATATCACCAATCGTGTTTGGTCAGATGAGATCTTAGAAAAATTAAATATTGATAAGAATTTAATGCCTCCAATTATCGAGTCAAGCGCTGTAGCAGGTCATATCACTAAAGAAATTGCAGAACTTACAGGATTAAAGGAAGGCACAATCGTAGCTGGTGGTGCTGGTGACAACGCTGCAGCTGCATTAGGTACAGGTGTATGTAAAGAGGGGGATGCTTTTGTAACACTAGGTACATCAGGTGTTATTTTTGCTCATACCAACAAGCCTTCAATCGATCCTCTAGGTCGTGTTCATACTTTCTGTGCTGCTGTAAAGAATTCATGGACAGCAATGTCATGCACACTGGCAGCAGGTCTATCATTACGCTGGATGCGTGATGAACTATATACCCTTGAAAAAGACATCGAAGCTAAGAAAGGCAATGATGTTTACAATTTAATGACTGCAAATGCTGACACTGTTCCTGTAGGTTCAGATGGTCTTATTTATCTGCCATATTTAATGGGCGAAAGATCTCCTGTATTAGATCCTAATGCTAGAGGTGTGTTCTTTGGTTTAACCGCCCGTCATACTAAATCTCATATGACAAGAGCTGTTCTAGAAGGCATTACACTTTCACAAAGACATAATCTTGAAGTGTTACATGCGATGGATATTGATCCTAAGACCTTAACCGCTTGCGGCGGTGGTGCTCAGTCTCCATTCTGGCGTCAGTTATTAGCTGACGTTCTAAAGTGCAGCATTGTAACTACGACTTCTAAGGAAGGTCCTGCTCTAGGTGCTGCAATTCTAGCAGGTGTAGCTGCCGGCATTTTCTCATCAGTAGAAGAGGGTTGTGAGAAATTAGTAAAGAGATCTGACAAGCGTTCTGATACTAACAGTGATGCTGCTTCTAAGTATGATGAGATTTACAAGCTCTACTCATTCTTATACCCAACAATGCGTCCTGCTTTTGCAAAATTAGATACCTTAAGACAGAAGTTAGATGGTGATAAGGTTGCAAAGTACAAGGATGTAACTGATATTGAGTTTGAGCGCTATGGTAAAGTAATTTCGGATATACCAACAGATAAGATTTTATCTTTATTAGAGAAAACTCCATTAACCGATGGTACGGATTACAAGCCATCAGTTGAAGTTCTAGAAGAGCCTTCATTAGTTAAAATTTTACAGGATCAGGTCTTTGGTGGCTTAAAAATTCAGGTAGGTTACTGCAATGGTCATAACAAAGCACTAAATGCTTTAGAGTACCACCGCAATGCTGAATTGAATGTTGCTGCTAATGATGCTGTGCTCATGGTAGCTCCAATGACTGCTGTACATGACGGTATTATTGATACCAATGATGTAGAGTTATTTAGAGTAAAGAAAGGTCAGGCCGTACTCTTCTATGAAACCACCTTACATTATGCTCCATGTGTAGCAGACGGTGAGGAGCATTTCAGAATGTGTGTAGTTCTGCCGAAGGATACCAACACTGATAGACCTGAAGGTGTAACTCATGATGGCGAATCTGGCTGTTTAACTCACAATAACAAGTGGTTATTTGCTCATAAAGATTCATCTGAGGGTAAGTCAGGAGTAACTACAGGACGCCTAATCGGTGAAAATATTGTATTAAAGTAAACTCTAATACGTAATAAAAAATTATGGCGCCTTAAAAGGCGCCATATAACAAAGATGATTAGCAAAGGATTATCGCGATGACAGTAACAGTAAAGACTTTAGCAAAAGCAGCTGGTGTATCTCGCGGAACAGTAGACAGAGTTCTCCATAACCGCGGATCTGTTAAAAAAGAACTAGCTTTAAAAATAAAAACATTAGCTAAAGAATTAGGTTATGTACCAAACAGAGCAGGTCGTGCTCTGTCTGGAATCAGAGAGCACTACAAGATAGGCATTATGTTACCTAGTATTGGTAATGCCTTTTTTGACGGTGTAATCGAAGGTATTGAAAAAGCTTGCCTTGAATATGAAGAGTTAGGTGTTGAAGTAATCTTAGATAAAATCCAAGGTTATGATGAGGCAACTCACCTAAAATCAATTGAAGAGCTAAAGAAAAAAGGTTGCTCTGCATTGTGTCTGGCAACTATAGATACGCCTTCTGTTGCTGAAAAAATCAAAGAATGTGAATTACTCGGCATCAAGATCATTTTAGTAAATTCTGATGTCTCTAATTCAAACAGAATCTGTTATGTAGGTTCTGACTATATTAAAGCAGGTAAGACCTGTGCTGGTTTATTATCTTTAATTTCAAAATTTGAAAAATTAAAAATCCTAGTAGTTACAGGTTCTGCCTTCATGAAAGGTCACAGACAGAGAATTGAAGGTTTTGAAAATGAACTTCAAAATCTCAATGTAAATTTTGAGATCTGCGCTCAGATAGAATCAAATGATTCAGATATTAAAGCTCAGATTGAGACTACTAAATATCTTACAGCACACAAAGATATTAACTGCGTTTATGTAACAGGCGCAGGTGTGCAGGGTGTAGGTGCCGCTATTATTGCTACAGGTCGTGATGACATCGTTGGTATTGCTTTTGATGATATCTATACCACTGTAGAAATGGTAAGAGCTGGTATCTTTAAGTTTGTCATCTGTCAGCAGCCTGACAGACAGGGATATCATGCTGTAAAGCGTGCTTATCAGATTTTATCAGGAACTGTAAACGAACAGGCTATGACAGACTTCTATACAGATACCATTATTAAGATTGCATCTAATATTGGTAAGTAGTTATAGTATTTAACCCAAATTTAACCACTGCATAAGATTTATATTTGATGCAAAATTCGCTCAATTTTAAGGCAACCTTTAGGTTGCTTCCTTTTTTAGGTTAAAAAGAAAATATTTTTTCTACCAAACTTTCCTAGATGAATATTGAGTAAATTCTCAATTTTAGATAAATCTTGTGAAAAATATAAATAAAGCACAAAGATTTTCTCTTTAATATGTTAAAATTAGTCGGCTTTCAACTGAGTTTGTGATCGGTCTGAGAGTTTTTGTTTAATTATCACAAAGGAGCAAAATTTTATGTTAACAGTAGCTGACAAGGCAAAAATCGTAGCTGAGTTTGGTCGTAACCCACAGGACACTGGTTATCCAGAGGTTCAGATTGCATTATTATCTGCAAGAATCGCTGACCTTCAGCCTCACTTTGAGGCTCACAAGAAGGACCACCACAGCCGTCGTGGTTTATTACGTCTAGTTGCTCAGCGTCGTAAGTTGCTCGACTACTTAAAGGCTTCTGATCTTGCTCGTTACAGCGCAATCGTTGAGAAGTTAAAGCTCCGTCGCTAATATTAGCGTCTGGCTAGGGCGGCATAATTGCCGCCCAATTTATATAAGTCCCACGAAAAGAGGCAAATATAGTGGGAAGTTTCGGAGATAAGTTGATGAATTTAAAACCAATAGTACGCACCTTTAAATACGGTCGCCATACAGTTACATTAGAAACAGGTGCAATTGGTCGTCAGGCAGATTCAGCCGTAATGGCATCTATGGACGATACAACAGTTCTAGCAACAGTTGTATGCAACCGCAACGAAGAGGTTGAAGGTCGTGATTTCTTCCCTCTAACAGTAAACTATCAAGAACGTTCTTATGCTGCAGGCAAAATTCCTGTAAGTTTCTTCCGTCGTGAAGGCAGAGCAACAGAAGGTGAGACTCTGATTTCACGTCTTATTGACCGTCCATTACGTCCATTATTCCCAGATGGTTTCGTAAATGAGGTTCAGGTTGTTGTAACTGTAATGTCAGCAAATCCTGAGATCCCAACAGATATTATTTCTATCATTGCAGCATCAGCTGCATTAGCATCTTCAGGCTTACCATGGAATGGTCCTCTAGGTGCAGCTCGTGTAGGTTACATTGATGGTCAGTATGTATTAAACCCATTAACCTCAGAGTCAAAAGTTTCAGATCTTGATTTAGTTGTAGCAGGTTCTGAGAAAGCAGTAGTTATGGTTGAGTCAGAGGCTAACTGCTTACCTGAGTCCGTAATGTTAGGTGCTGTGATGTTCGGTCATGAGCAGCAGCAGACTGTAATCAAGGAAATTGAAGAGTTTGCAAAGCAGGTAAACCGTCCAGTATGGGATTGGGTAAAGCCAGCTGAGGATACAGCTTTAATCGAGGCTGTTAAGGCTGATGCTGAAGCTGCTGTAGGTGATGCTTTTAGAATCGTTGATAAGTTAGAGCGTCAGAACAAGTTAGCTGAGATCCAGAAAGCTACTGCTGAGAAGATTAAAGCTTCTAAAGAAGAGTGGGCTGAAAAAGACAATGAGATTGCTAAGATCTTCTTTGAGTTAGAGCGTAACATCGTTCGTGAAAGAATCTTATCAGGTGAGAAGAGAATTGATGGTCGTACCTTACGTATGATCCGTCCTATCACCATCGCAACCGGTATTCTTCCACGTGTTCACGGTTCAGCTTTATTCACTCGTGGTGAGACTCAGTCAATCGGTACCTGTACTTTAGGTTCAGAGCGTGATGCTCAGACCTTTGAAGATATGTCTGGTGTTCGTTCAGACAGATTCATTCTTCACTATAACTTCCCTCCATACTGCGTAGGCGAGATTGGTTTAATTGGTTCTCCAAAGCGTCGTGAAATCGGTCACGGTCGTTTAGCTAAGAGAGCTTTAAAGGCAGTATTACCACCATTAGATAAGTTCCCATACACCATCCGTGTAGTTTCAGAAATTACTGAATCAAATGGTTCTTCATCAATGGCTTCAGTATGTTCAGGCTGCTTATCATTATTAGATGCTGGTGTTCCTATCAAGGCTCCTGTTGCTGGTATTGCAATGGGGCTTGTAAAAGAAGACGACAGAGTAGCAATCTTAACCGATATCATGGGTGATGAGGATCACTTAGGTGATATGGACTTTAAGGTAGCTGGTACCCGTGATGGTGTAACAGCACTGCAGATGGATATCAAGACTGACGGTATTACCCGTGAGATCATGCAGAATGCATTAACTGATGCACATGCTGCTCGTATCCACTTATTAAATGTAATGCAGAAGGCTATCCCAGAGCCTCGTCAGACCTTATCTCCTTATGCTCCACGTGTTGTAACCATTAAGGTTCCTGCTAACAAGGTTAAGGAAATCATCGGTAAGGGTGGTTTCAACGTTCGTTCAATTCAGGCTGACACCAACTCTCAGATCGACATCGAAGATGATGGTACCGTAAAGATTTCTGCAACTTCACAATTATCAGCAGAATCAGCTATCAAGCGCATCAACGATCTGTTAGTTGAGGTTGAAGTAGGTAAGGATTACGACGGTAAAGTTGTACGCATCACTGATTTTGGTGCATTCGTAAATATCTTACCTGGTCGTGACGGTTTGGTTCACATTTCTCAGATCACTGAAGAGCGTGTTGAGAATGTAAATGATTACTTACGCGTTGGCGATGATGTTCGTGTACGTGTGCTTGATATTGACAATACCGGTCGTATCCGTTTGTCAATCAAGGCTATCACCGATGAGCAGAACAAGGCTAACGCAGCTGTTGAGGCTCCAACTGAAGTAACTGAACAGGAAACTGTACAGGTTGAAGATCAGGTAGTAGAGCAGCAAGCCGAAATGCCAAATCCTTACGAGAATAGCCCTCGTGAAGATCAGCAGTAATTTTAAATAATTAGAATAAAGGCCCTTCGACTCTCGTCATGGGCCTTTTTTAACGTAAAGATGTCACAATCAAATTCGAACCAAAATACAGACTCAAATTCTCGCGAACTATTTTCATCTCGCTTAGGTTTTATTTTAATAGCCGCTGGCTGTTCTATTGGTCTTGGTAATGTTTGGAGATTTCCTTACATTGCAGGTCAGTACGGCGGTGCTCTGTTCGTTTTAATCTATATTGCATTCTTAATTCTTTTAGGCATTCCCTTAGTGACCATTGAGTTATCTGTTGGTCGAGCCTCAAGACGCAGTATTGGTCTATCTTTTGAAACATTAACTCCAAATAAAAAATGGAAATACTGCAAGTATTTCATGATCTTTGGTAACTATGTGCTCATGGCTTTCTATACCATGGTTACAGGTTGGATGCTTTATTACACTATTGAGATGTTTACAGGTTTCTTAACCAGTGTCCCTATGACACAAGAAGAGTCAGGAAACTTTTTCAACTCCATGCTTCAAGAGCCAGAACCACAGATCATGTTTACAGCAGCAGTTACCATTGCAGGCTTTGCTGTATGCGCCTTTGGTTTAAGAAAAGGAGTCGAAGGGTTTACTAAACCTTTAATGGTGCTGTTATTCCTGTTATTGCTGTTTTTAGCTACTAGATCATTCTTCTTACCAGGCTTTAAAGAGGGTATCCAATATTACCTGTATCCGGATTTTTCAAAGATCACTAAAGATAATTTCTATGAAATTCTCTCTGCAGCTTGCGGACAGGCTTTCTTTACACTAGGTGTAGGTATTGGCTCTTTGCAGATCTTCGGCTCATATATGAGTTCTAAAAAATCAATTGCCTATGAAGCTTCAGTAATTGCAATTTTAGACACCTTGGTAGCTTTTCTAGCAGGTATTGTGATTTTTCCTGCTTGTTTTAGCTATGCTGTAGAGCCAGGTCAGGGCCCAGGACTTATCTTTGTAACATTAGTTTCTGTATTCTCACATATGGAATATGGACAGTTCTGGGGAGGAGTATTCTTCCTGTTCATGTTCTTTGCTGCTCTATCAACTCTGATTGCAGTATTTGAAAATGTCATCGGTATTACATTAGATATCTTTAGAATCAGCAGAATCAAAGCTGTGATCTGTAATTTTATTTTGATCTTTGCGATGTCTCTTCCTGTGATCTTAGGTTTTAATGTCTTAAGTTTTATTCATCCTATGGGGCATGGATCAGTAATTCTTGATCTGTATGACTTTATTCTTTCTCAAAATATTATAGAGTTAGGTTCGGTTGTATATGTACTGTATGCTTCTTGGCACTATGGATGGGGCTTTGATAACTACTTAAAAGAGGCTAATTCAGGTCAGGGACTTAAAGTAAGCAGTAAGTTGCAATTCTATTTTAAGTATGTATTGCCAATAATTGTATTAGTACTGTTTGTTCAAGGCTATATCTCAGTTTTTAATCGCTAGTAATAAAAGAAGTAAAAATTAACTAAGGTTACCTTTATGGAAAGAAAACCACGTGAAATATTTAAAACAAGACTAGGCTTCCTGCTTATTGCTGCAGGTTGCGCGGTAGGTATTGGTAATGTATGGCGCTTCCCATTTATTGTAGGTCAGTATGGTGGCGCATATTTCGTTTTATTATATTTATTCTTTTTAGTCACTTTAGGTATTCCTTTATTAACAGTAGAGCTTGCAATTGGTAGAGCATCAAGAAGCTCTATGGCTTACTGTTACGAAGAACTAGAGCAGGCAGGTTCTAGATGGCATATTAACAAATGGTGGCAGTTCTCTGGTAACTACTTCTTGATGGCATTCTATGTCGTAGTAGCAGGCTGGATGCTTTACTATTTCTTATCATTTGCCTTTGGTGAGATCCCAACTAACATCACTCGTGATGAAGCTGCTCAGACTTTTGGTAATCTTTTAGCGTCACCTGTAGTGATGTTTGCCTGTGTTCTGGCGACTGTAGTATTCTCTTTCGCTATCGTAGCTTTGGGAGTGATTAAGGGAGTTGAAAGATACACCAAGCCTTTAATGGTAGTGCTGATCCTTTTATTAGCATTCATGGCTTGTAGATCTTTTAACTTAGATGGATTTGCTGAGGGTATGAAATTTTACCTGGAGCCTGATTTTTCAAAACTTGAAAATAACTTAGGTCAGGCTATCTGGGCTGCTATGGGACAGGCTTTCTTTACTTTATCAGTAGGCTTTGGTGCGATTGCTATCTTTGGTAGCTATATGTCAGATCGTCATAAGATCCTAAATGAGGCTATCTTTATTGCTTCATTTGATACCATCATTGCGCTTTTAGCAGGTGTTGTAATCTTCCCTGCATGCTTTACCTATGGTATCAACCCTGATGCTGGTCCTAATTTACTGTTCTTAACAATGACAGTTGTGTTCTCAAATATGTCTTTTGGCTCCTTATGGGGAACATTGTTCTTCCTGTTCATGTTAATTGCAGCTGTATCAACAATGATTGCTGTTTTTGAAAGCTCTATCGCTGGCACCATCGAACTCTTTAAGATCTCAAGATTCAAAGCAGTTATCATTAACTTCTTTGTCATTATCTTAATGTGTTTACTGCCAATGTTTGGCTTTAACATCTTATCTGATGTTCATATCTTGAATGCAAATTCAGGTATCTTAGACTTCTTTGATTTCTTGGTATCAAACAACATCATGCCAATAGGTTCAATTGTCTTTGTACTGTTTGTCTGTGCAAAGTCTGGTATGACCTGGAAGAGATATATTGATGAGTGTAACGTAGGTAAGGGATTTAATATGTCAGAGAAGTTATTCTTCTACTACCGTTATATTCTGACATCGATTGTGGTTGTAGTTTTAGCAATAGGCTACTACAAAATCTTTATCGGTTAATTAAATATGGGTGAGTGTATATAGCTTTATATAAATACTCACCTAAAATATAAAACTCAAATAATAAGGTAAGTTAATAAGGATTTTTTATGGATTCAAGCAGAGAGCAGTTTAAAACCAGATTGGGCTTTATTCTGATTGCAGCAGGTTGTGCTGTAGGCATTGGTAATGTCTGGCGTTTCCCTTATATTGTAGGACAGTACGGTGGTGCTTTCTTTGTACTAATCTACCTATTCTTTTTGATTGCGATGGGTATTCCTCTTTTAACAGTTGAATTAGCCATTGGTCGTGCTTCTAGAAGTTCTATTGCTTATTGCTATGAGAACTTAGAGGAGAAAGGTGCACAGTGGCATCACAACAAATGGTGGCAGTTAGCAGGTAACTACATCCTGATGTCATTTTACGGCGTGATTACAGGCTGGATGCTTTACTATTTCTTTGAGTTTGCTTCAGGCTCTGTACCTCCACATCTTGAAAAAGATGTTGCTGTAGCTAACTTTGGCAGCATTCTGCAGGATCCTGCAACTCTATTCTCATGCATGGCTGCAGTTGTAGCATTTTCCTTCTTGATTGTAGCTTTAGGTGTCGTCAAAGGCATTGAGCGTTTTACCAAACCTTTAATGTTACTGCTGTTAGGTCTTTTAATCTTTATGGCTTTACGTTCTGTAACCTTAGATGGTTTCATGGACGGCGTGTCATTCTATTTAAAACCTGACTTTTCAAAGTTACAGGATAACTTTGGTGAAGCTGTCTGGGCTGCTATGGGACAGGCTTTCTTTACCTTATCAACCGGTATGGGCGGTATTGCTATCTTTGGTAGCTACATGTCAACAAAGCACCGTTTATTAAACGAGGCTCTGTTTATTGCTGGTTTAGATACAGCTGTAGCACTCCTTTCAGGCTTTGTAATCTTCCCAGCATGTTTTACCTACGGCATTAACCCAGATGCAGGTCCAAACTTACTGTTTGTTACCATGACCATGGTTTTTTCAAACATGAGCTTTGGCGCTTTCTGGGGAGCTTTATTCTTCCTGTTCATGTTAATTGCAGCTGTTTCTACTTTAATTGCTGTGTTTGAAAACATCATCGCAGCAAATCTTGAGCTATTTAAGATTGACAGAAAGAAGGCTGTGCTGATTAACTTTATCGTGATCTTAGGTTTATCAGTATTACCTGTTTTAGGTTTCAATGTTCTCTCAGATGTTCACCTCATCGGTTCAAATACTGGTATTACTGATTTCTGTGATTTCTTAATTTCAAATAACATTCTTCCAATAGGTTCATTAGTATTCGTGCTTTTTGTAACCTCAAAGAGCGGTATGAAATGGGATCGCTATATCCAAGAAACTAACGTAGGTGAAGGTTTTAAACTGAGTCCTAAGTTATTCTTCTATTACAGATACATTTTGACCACTGTAATTGCAGTACTGCTCATTATTGGTTATTACACAGTATTTAATCGAGCATAATACTTACAACAAGGTGCCATTGGACGTATAATCTCAGTGTATAAATAAAACACTGAACCAATGGCACCTTGTAGAAATGAAAACCAATAAGCTAATCAAAGGAATTATCTTTACTTTCTCTTTATTACTTCCACTCTCTTTTAATACTCAAGCACAAGCAAATAGCTCTAAAGGTCAGATTAGAACTTTAACCATCGAGCAGGCTGAAGCATTAAAGCACCATAAATCTTCTGCAAAAAGAAGCTCTGCAAAAAAGAGTACAGCTCAAAAGAAATCTTCAAAGTCACGTAAAGTTACTGCGTCTAACAAAAAGACAGCACATAGCAGTACTAAAAAGAGCAGAAAAAAGAATACTAAAACACAAGCTAAAACTCGTGTAAGAACTACTACTCCTCAGGAAAGAGCTATACAGTCAGAATATGTAACTGCTCCATTTGATTTCTCGGATGAGAATCCACTAATTGCAACCACACCTACTTTGATTGCTCAAAGAAAGTATTTTGCTGATGCTGAGAGAGCTATTAAAAGTGGGGATACCGATACAGCTTTATCAATTCAGAACAACTACTTAAGAAACTATCCATTATCCTTGTGGATTGATTACTGGTATTTAGCTAACAATATGGATGTATCTAAATACCCCCAGGTTAAACAGTTTATTAACTCAAAAGTTCATCAGGAATTAGGTCTGTTGCTAAAGAGAAAATACATTGAGTATTTATCATCTGTTGGTCAATACAAGTTAGTTTCAGATTTAATCGGTAAAAAGCCATTTCAGGATGACAGTGAGATGGCAAAGTCTCAACAGGCCCTTCAATGCCGCTTCTATGAAGCTCGCTGGCAACAGGGGATTGCTGATGTTACAGCAGCAACCTTTGCTTCAAAAATGTATTTACAGCTGTCTCCATATCCTTCAAGCTGTGCAGGTTTAATCTACCTTTGGGGACAGAATGGATATCTTGATGATAAGGTGCAACTAGAAAAGTTTGAAAGGGCATATATCACTAAAAACTACACTGAAACTACAAGATCATTAGCTCATGGTCTTGAACAAACTCAATTTGCATCTCGTGTAGCTCAAGAAATGTCACTTTATGACAATCCAGCAGCAGTGCTTTCACTAGATTATGTTGAAGGTGATGAGAACACTCAAAGAACTGCTGTGCTTGCTTTTAAGAGATTTGCAAATCTTGATCCAAAGAGTGCAACTCCAGCTTTTGAAGCTTTTGCTGAGAAATTTAAGATCAGCGATACTGAAAGATTAGAGATCTTCCAGATCATTGCAAAAGGCTTTTTATCAAGACAGTCTACAGAGGAAGAAGTTCAATGGGTAGATAGAAATCTTCCTGCAGTGGTTTGGTCAGAAGAAATTAAGATTATGCGTATGCGTAAAGCCATCTGGTTTGCTCAATGGCAGATTGTTTATGACTTATATGATCATTTAACAGAGCTTGATAAAAATGCAGTTAACTGGCGTTATTGGAAAGCAAGAGCTGCCCGTGAGATTGGACGCACTCAAGAGAGTAAGTCACTCATGGCAAAGGTTGCTAACGACAGAAGTTTCTTTGGTTTTTTAGCCGCTCAAGAATTATCTTTAAAAATGCCATTTAACCATGAGCATTTATCAAAATCAGCTCAATGGCCACAGACTGTAGCTAAAAATAAAGCTGCAGTGCGTTTCTTTGAATTTAGAGCTTTAAAGGATAGTAATGCAGCTATTGAATGGCGTGAAATTGCTAAGACTGGTACTAATGATGAAGCGATGTTAATGGCAGAGTGGGCTTTATCTACAGGAAACATCAGTTATGCAATTTCAAGTGTAGTAGCTGGTCAAAGATGGAGTGCTCTAGACTACAGATTCCCTAAGCCATTTTTGACCCTGTATCAGAAATACTCATCCTACTCTAATGTACCAATTTCATTCTTATATGGTATTTCTCGTCAGGAGAGTATGTTAAATCCTGATATTAAATCACCAGTAGGTGCTGTAGGTTTAATGCAGTTGATGCCTGGTACTGCTAAGATGGTATCCAGAAAGAATAACTGGTCATATTCAGGAACTGGTGATTTAGTAGTCCCTGAGAACAACATCAGATTAGGCTCAGCATATCTTAGAGACATGCTAGACAGATTTGATAACAACAGAATTTTAGCAGCTGCTGCCTATAACGCAGGTCCTGGCAGGATCAACATCTGGAAATCAAAAGATGGTAAGGGTAGAGATGCTGCGATGTATGTTGAGAATATCCCTTTTAAGGAAACAAGGCAGTATGTTCAAAATGTTCTTCTGTATGACACAATTTACAAAAAGCTGTTAACAGGTCAGGAAGACAGATTATTGAACTCAAATGAATTGGGATATAGATACTAATTTTTTGAAAAACCGTAGGTTCTTGTAGACACTACTCTTTACAAAGTATCAAAATTTGCTATTATATTTACCGTTGCCCAGGTGGTGAAATTGGTAGACACGCTACTTTGAGGGGGTAGTTCTGCAAGGAGTACGAGTTCAAGTCTCGTCCTGGGCACCAAATCCACATTTTTAACCTTTCCCAACATATCCCAAAATCATTTAAAATTGGCTTTCTAATGCACCTTTGCATATAATTAACCTATCCTAAGTTATCCAAACTTAACCATATCATAATACCTTCGTCACTCCCAAATTTTGATATTTTTGCGAGTGACGGAGTGACAAAAGAGTGACAAATTTAAGGTTAATTTTATGAATTTTGTACAATTCAATGCCCTTGTAAAAAAAGCTAAAGCTACAGGTAAAATGGTCAATCATACAGTAGAGCAAAATCTTTTTATCAGAGTGTCTCCTGCTGCCGGTATTGGCACTTGGTAAGCAAAAGCTAAACAGAACAATAAAAATCTAAGCCTAAGATTAGGTTCTTTTCCTGATGTTTCTGTAGCTATGGCAAAACAGCTCAAAAATGAATGGCTGAAAAGCATTTCTGTTGTACCAGATATGACTATGAACGCTTCTTATACAGTTAGAGAATCTTTTAATGATTGGTATGCTAAAAAGAAACTTACAGCTCGTTCATTTGAATATATGAGACTTCGTATCGAGCGCCATATCATTCCTATCTTTGGTAACATTCAGCTTAAAGACCTGACAACTTATGCCCTCATAACAGCATGGCGACCACTTGAAGAAAAGGGGCAGATTGAAACTCTTCGCAAACTCTGCGATCTAGAATAAATGCTCTGATGTGGATAATGACTTTAGCTCTTTTAATCTTTTCTGCTACAGAATATCTGATGAGAAAGAAGATGGAAGAGCAAATACTTACGGTTCCTACACCTGACCATAAGAACGAGCTTTCAAGACCATCATTGATGAGAGTTTATCAGTACCTTGCAAACTCTAATATCAGTCTGACATATTCACCTGGTACTGAGTTTGTAAGATTAACAGGAGTTCCATTAGATATGCAGCAAATCCTGTTATCTATGGGAGAAGAATGGTGCAGATACTACATAAGTGACACATATCGACCTTATATAGCGTCTGCTGTTTAAAACGTGAGCAGAAAAGATTTGGACAAGTTTATTCATGAGATTTACTGCTCAATGTCAGTCTTATGTCATTTTTTTTCATATTAACTCACACACGAAGCTCTCCATCCTCCAAACCTTTCTTTCTCCTCCATCCAATCCTGCAGCTCTTTACTCCTAACCGTACAGCATTATTCCTTATCTGCTATAATGAAGACAGCTAAGATTTTAGGAAATATCTTTATGTCAGAGAGTACTGTCAATTTACTTAATAATCCTTATGGAAAGGTTTCATTTGATACATTTCGTATTAAGAACAGGGCTTTTGTGGATAAGAGCCTGTCCATAAAATTTCTTGATGACGACAGTATGAGTGATTATCCTGTACTCCTACGTCCACGTCGTTTTGGCAAGTCTACCTTTGTACAGATGCTCAAGTGCTACTATGACATTTCCTACAAGGATAGATATGAGGAGCTGTTTTCTGGAACAAAGATTTATGAAGTGGCTCTCCCAACTCACAACAGCTACCATGTAATTGACTTTGATTTTTCTTCTGTATCTACCGGCGATAAAGATGTTCTTTTAACCAGTTTTTTTTGGGCAGTAACTGATGGTATAAAGGACTTTAAGCGCAGATATAAGGATTTTGTTTTTGATTACTCAAGTGTAAACAAAACAGATGCAGCAACACTTTTTACAGAGTTTGCAATTGCCTACAAAGATTACTCTGACAGTCAGAATCTATATGTCATGATTGACGAATATGACAAGTTTGCCAATGAGATACTTTCCCAGAACTTAGCCTTATTTTTAGATATTACCAGTAGAAATGGTTTCCTTAAAACCTTTTATTCTGCAATAAAAAATTTTGCAAAAAACACCATCGCCAAAACCTTTATTACAGGAGTCTCTTCTGTTTCTCTTGATTCACTAACTTCTGGCTTTAATATTGCTCGTAATGTAACTTCTAGGGCTTGTTTTAATGAGTACACAGGCTTTACTGAAGATGAACTGAATATTCTCATTCCAAAGCTTGTGGATGTAGAACAGTTGGGAGTCACCACCAAAGACATCATTGAGAGAATGAAACCAGTCTATGACGGTTACTGTTTTTCAGCTGAGGCTGATAATACAGTCTACAACTCTTCCATGTGTCTTTATTATCTGGATAATGTTCGTGAGAAAGGAGTATTCCTAAATCCAGAGGATTATCTCGATCCTGCCTGCGATCAGGACGGATATAAGCTTGAGGAGTTGTTTGGGCTTGCTGACAAAGACATTGTAGATACCATCATTGACAGATATCTTCAGGGAGAGCCATTTAATCTGCAGAAACTCTCTGAAAATATCAATCTGAATCAGGTAAGGAAGTACACTCGAGAGCAGCTTTTATCCATGCTCTACTACCTTGGTTATCTGACCGTCAACAGAAATTCATCCTTAGATAGTGGTATATCTCTTGTAATACCAAATCAGTTCATGTCAAAACTTTTTGCAAACTGTACCATCAAGTTCAGATTCAGAAGCAATGTAGTATTTTCATCACAGAAACTTGATATCTCTGAAATGATGTCCCTTAAGGATGACTTATCCTCTTTTACCTCATCCTGTACTGAATTCTTAAGTCTGATTATGTCAAATCAGGTTTTATACCATATGAATGAGATGGCTTTAAATCTGGTTTTATACGCTAAACTTGAAGAGCTTTCTAATGATGGTTTTGAGGTAAGTCTGCAGAGATCTCTAAGAGTAACAGGCAAGGGAGAGAAATTTGCAGATTTGGTTATAACCGTAAACAAAGGCACAAGCAATGAGTGTATCTACCTTATTGAGCTTAAATATCAGACTAAAACAGAGGCTTCAGATAAGAGTAGTGAAAGCACTCTAAATAAACTCATTATAAAAGCCTCTGAAGAGGTTTTAGAATACAAATCAGCACTAGACTTTAAAGGCAAGAATGTCAAAGCCTATGCTATGATCTTTGCCGGTCCTGACTGCATTTACTGTCAGCAACATTAGTAGAGTGCGCAAACAGATGCTGCTAAAGTTTACAGGTGTGATTACTGCAATGCCAACTCTAGGAGATAATCCGATCTTCGACAGTTGTACTAATGTACAATTCTCTAAGTCATTGATAGATAAGACTTGGATGGTATTTTCTTTCTTAATCGTCAATAATCATTTCTGGCGACGTTTTAATTTTTTTCAAAATATTTTTTAGGGTATCTTTCATAACAATCTGCTTGCCTAATTCTTTAAGGTCAAAGCATTCGAGAAGTTCTGACATCAGCTCACTGTTGTTGTAGTCAGGGGCAAAGGCCTGACCTTCTGCTATGCTGATTAAGCTCAGCTCTCTAATAGCATCGAGTATCTCAGGTACAGTATATTTGCCCTCAGGATATTTCAGATTATCTATGTTGTGTCTAGCTATCTTGCGCTCTATACCTCTGATAAGAAGCAAGGCAATAAAGCAGGTCTGAAAGTGAGCTACAATTCTTGAGTCTTTATTATGATAGAAAGGACGGGATTTGAGGTCGGTTTTCATAATACGGAAACACTCTTCAACCTCCCATCTTCTCTGGTCAATGGCAATGATTTGCTGAACAGAGCACTGCTCTTTAAACAGGTTGGTAGCGGTACAGTAAAAGCCATCATACAAAGCGTCATTCTCGGCTTTCTGCTTATTGATTGTAGCCTTGATCTTTGTGGCTTTCTCTCCATTGTCAGTAGTATGATCCTGAGATACATAAGCACGAGGAGATGTATCACGTTCATACTTGTAGGAGCCACTGTCAATCATCTTTTCAGCACGCATTAACTTACGCTGTCTTAAAGCTCTCTGATAGTCCTGGTACTTCAGAGAAAAGATCATGATTAAACGCTGACCCAGATTGTTCTCTGCAATGGTTCTTTCTTTGTAAAAGACTACATTGTAAAACTCAGCTCTCTTATCATCAGTAATTCTTATCATCAGTAATATTGTTTAAATCAAATTTCTCAATCCGACGATGATCAGTAAAAATCACTGATTTTTAGGCTTAGTTCTATTTTTCTTTTGCAACTGTATTAAGAAAACTCAGAATGAATTTTATGTAAAATCAGATTTACATAAAATTGATAGTTTGTGTCTTTTTCATATGAAGTGGAAAATGAATAACTTGAAAAAGTAATTTTATATTTAATGTGTTTTCTGGTTGTGATATGAGCCATTTGATTTATTCATCTAAGAATAATGGATGGACAAGGGCTGTGTTATCGTCATAACTGGATCGAAATGGTGGTGTTGAATACAGTATGCCCAATCATACAGGGCTGATTTGATATTTTCTATTATTCGTAGGCTGGATGTTTTTATGAGCAGGATTTTTTGCTGATAAGTTGCAAATTGATGCCTGAAAATACACCTTTATAACAGTATTTTGAAAATGCCTGTATATAAAAATCAGCCTGACAGCTTAAGATAATACTGTCAGGCTGTTTTTGATTTAGCGAGTATTACTGATCTCTCTGATCTTCAACTCGACGTGTCTTCTTTTCACATCTTGCCAGTGTGCCCACAGGAGCAATAGCTACGTGAGGTGTTACACCGAGCTTTGATTTTGCAAGTTTTGCAATGGTTCTGGCTGTTTCTGCAAAGTCAACACGACCTTCAGCCTCAGCTGTAATGTGAAGCACATCTTTGTGGGTATCAGCATCTCTTGCAAGAATAATTCTGTACTCACTGCCAACACCGTCAACCATGCCTAGAATGCCTTCAATCTGGCTTGGGAACATATTAACGCCGTGGATTTTGAACATATCATCGCTTCGACCCTGAATAATACCCAGACGAGGATACTTACTGCCGCATGAGCACTCACCCGGAATAATTCTTGAGAGATCGTGGGTTCTAAAGCGTAACAGTGGAGCTCCTTCCTTAACAAGAGTGGTGATTACAATTTCACCTGGCTCACCGTCAGGAACTCTCTTTCCTGTAACAGGATCAATGATTTCTATGTATACAAAATCATCCCAGTAGTGAATACCGTTCTCAGCTTCACAGCTGATACCGATACCAGGACCGTAGATCTCTGTTAAACCGTAGATGTCAAAGAGTTTAATTCCCAGATTCTTTTTGATGGTATTACGCATCTTGTCGCTCCAGCGTTCTGATCCGATAACACCCTTCTTTAAAAAGATCTGATCGCGAATACCGCGACGTGTTATTTCCTCTGACAGAAGTAGGGCATATGATGAGGTTGCACATAAAACAGTTGATTTTAAGTCCATCATCATGGTCAGCTGTTTATCGGTATTGCCAGGTCCCATAGGAATTGCCATTGCACCTAACTTTTCACATCCTGCTTGAAAACCGATACCTGCAGTCCACAGACCGTAGCCTGGAGTGATATGAATTCTGTCTGTCTTAGTAATGCCTGCTGTTTCATAGCAGCGTGCAAACATGGTTGCCCAGTCGTCAACATCCTTTTTTGTATAGGGAATGATCACAGGGCGACCTGTGGTACCGGATGATGAATGAATTCTGACAACCTCGCTGTCATCTACAGCCTGAATTCCCAGTGGGTAGGCAAATCGTAAATCGTCTTTGCATGAAAAAGGAATTCTGTCAAAGTCATCTTGATTTTTACAGCCTGTTATACCCATTTCACGGTATTTTTTGCCATAAAAACTGTCTGTTTTTATAAGTCTTTTAATCTGGCTGTCAACCTGTGACAACTGTTTTTCACTGAGCAGCATATTCTTCACCTACCTTTATTCCTGCAGCAAAGGCTTTCTTGTTGATGTCAACAAACTTTGCTTTTACTTTTTGTTCAATTTCTAAAATCATGGAGTCTTTGCTGATACCTAAAAGACCAGCACCGGATGCCACTCCAAGAATAATGATGTTAAAGAATTTGGATGAACCAAATGGTTTACAAATTTCATCAGCATCTACCACACAGGTTTTAACCTTGTTTGACTTTAAAAACTCAATCATCTTTGTGCCGTCATAACCGGTATCATTTAAAGATTCGGTAATTGGTTTTACTGGATGAGAGTTTACAATCACACTTCCACCAATTTTCAGAAAGTGTAAGTTGCGTACAGCTTCAGCAGGCTCAAAGGCTAAGATTAAGTCAGCCTTACCATCAGGAATTAATGGTGAGAATGCCTTATCACCGATTCTGACATGACTGGTAACTGAACCACCACGCTGTGCCATACCAATAGTTTCAGCTGAATGAACGATATTACCTTCTCTCATAGCAGCTGAGGCTGTAAGTTTTGAGGCTAGAACTGTACCTTGTCCACCTACGCCACATATAAGAATGTCTTTATTCATGTTCTACCTTCTTATCTGTTTTCTCAGCTGTTTTTACTTCACATGTGCATTCATCACCATTACTTGCAACAGCTTTATGAGGACATACCTGAGAGCAGAGCGTGCATCCTGTGCACAGACTCTCATCAATGGTTACCTTACCGTTGTTAATGATGGTAGCAGGACATCCTAACTGCTTGATGCAGATCTTGCAGTCTTTGCACTTTTCAGTCACAGTGCACTTTTTAGTACTCTTTACGATAGAAATACATGGTGACTTAAAGATAATCGCTTTAACGCCTTTGATAGCGGCGCATTCTTTTACAGCTGCAACTGATTCTTTAAGATTTAAAGGATCAGTTTTAACTACCTTTTTAACGCCTATGCCTTTTAGTACAGCTTCAATATCAACTTTGTCCACAAAGTTGCCCATGAGGTTAAAGCCAGTACCAGGGTGAGGCTGATGACCTGTCATGGCAGTAGTAGAGTTATCCAGAATACAGATAATGATATTAGCTTCATTGTAGACGGCGTTGACTACACCTGTAAGACCTGAGGCAAAGAAGGTTGAATCACCGATAAAAGCAAATGAGGTAGCTTCTGGATCAACAAAGTTAAAACCCTGAGCCATAGTGACACCACCGCCCATACACAAGCAGGTGTCAACCATATCTAATGGTTTGGCATTACCTAAGGTATAACAGCCGATATCACCACAGAAGTAAGTCTTCTTTTTGCGCATTGCAACTTTTACAGCATAGAATGCTCCACGGTGTGGACAGCCTGCGCATAATACAGGAGGACGAACTGGCAGTTCAGGAGTCTGTGCAATAAACTTAATCTCTTTGGACTCAATGCCGTAGAACTTATCAAGAATTGAAGATACCTTGAGTACAGATAATTCACCTGAGTGAGGAACATCACCTGTAAGTTTGCCTCTTACGTTGAGCTTTAAGTGATGACGGCCTGCTACTCTTAACAGCTCTTCTTCAAGATAAGGGCTTAACTCTTCAAGACAAATAATTTCATCAAGATTAGATACTGCCTTTAGGATAAAGTCTTCAGGTAAAGGATAGGGGGTTGCAACCTGAATCAAGCATACATCATCATGCTCAATCTGGTATTCTTTAGCATAAGCATAGCTTACACCAGATGCTACGACAGCTTTCTTACAACCATCTTTTTTACCAGTTATGGTATTAAATCTGTAGGAGCTTAGATCTTTTCCATATTGAACATTACGTTCTTCAATTAACGCATGGTTTTTATTTGAGAGCTTTGGGAAAATCACCCATTTACTTGAGTCTTTTACAAAGCCTTCATATGGTTTGACCTTGTAGTTCTCATCAAACTCAATTGATGCATAACCGTGACAAACACGAGTAGTAGGACGGAGAATTACAGGAGTATGGTATTTCTCTGACAACTCGAAGGCATCCTGAACCATGTAAAAGGCCTGCTCAGGAGATGCCGGATCAAGTACAGGAATTCTGCAAAATGAAGCAAAGCGTCTAGTGTCCTGCTCTGTCTGAGAGGAGATAGGACCTGGATCGTCAGCAACAGCTATGACCATGCCTCCTTTTACGCCTACATAAGCTAAGCTCATTAGTGGATCAGAGGCTACATTAAGTCCCACCTGTTTCATGGTCACCATTGAGCGCGCACCAGAGTAAGCTGCACTTGTAGCAACTTCCATCGCAGCTTTTTCGTTTACAGACCATTCAAGGTGTACACCGTCATGTGGTGCATGAAAAATTGATTCTATGATCTCGGTTGAGGGAGTTCCAGGATAACCTGCAACTATTTTTACACCTGAGCACAAAGCTCCTGCAGCAATTGCGCTATTGCCCATTACATAATCTTTACGCATGTGTGATTCTTTATATTGTTATTCTTTATAGTATCGTATGTGCTTTCTAGTAATGACATTAAATACAGTACTTGCTCATTACTTTATGCAGTAATAATAACCTTTTAAAGATAAAAAAACTAAGAACGTGACATCATAGTGGCAATGCTTGTTTTTAGTGCACTAAAGGGAAGTAATTTGATGGAGTTTAGGAAAATTGTAATAAATAAAAGCTCTACATGGTGTAGAGCTTGAAAAGCAACTTTTAATTTCTTTGAAAACTTTGTTAGTAGAGCCTATTTAAGATCTCATCATCAATCTTAAAGGTATGTTCAACTGCAGGAAAAGAAGAGTCTTTAACTTCTTTTGCATAGTTATCAAAAGCTTCTTTCATGGTTTTGCCAATCTCAGCATAGTGCTTTACAAACTTAGGAGAGAAGTCCTGATACATACCTAACATATCCTGATATACAAGAATTTGTCCGTCACACTCTACACCTGCACCGATACCGATGGTTGGAATTGAGAGCTTTTTAGTTACGATAGCAGCTAACTTTGCAGGAACGCATTCAAGTACAATTGCAAAAGCACCAGCCTCTTGTAATGCCAAAGCATCCTCAATTAAGTCTTTGGCAGCTTTTTCAGTCTTGCCCTGAACCTTATGTCCGCCAAAGGTATTTACTGACTGTGGAGTCATACCCAAATGACCGCAGACAGGAATACCAGAGAAAACAATTCTTTTTACAGTAGCAGCAACCACTCTTCCTCCTTCAAGTTTCACAGCATTAGCTCTGCCTTCTTTTAAAAGACGGCCAGCGTTAATCAAAGCCTGTTCAGCATTTACCTGATAAGACATAAAAGGCATATCTGCGATGATAAGTTTGCTTTTACAACCACGAGCTACGGCACCTGTAAAAGTTATCATGTCATCGACAGTTACAGATAAAGTATCCTCATAACCTAAAATAACATTGCCAAGTGAGTCTCCTACTAAGATCGCATCTACATTTGATGTATCGATGATTTTGGCTGTTGAGGCATCATAACAGGTAAGACAGGCGATTTTTTGTTTTTCCTGTTTCATCTTGGCAAAGGTAGCAACTGTTACTTTCATTTATTTTTGTCCTCTGAAAAAAGTAAGTTTTTAATCTCGTTATAATCCTTTTGAGGATTTATATTTTTAGAAATCTCATAAAGCTTTTGACTGAGTAACCTGTACAGATCAATGTCATTATCATTAAGACAGTTCATATGCTTTTTTAATGTAATTGCATCATTTCTTAACACAGGTCCTGTAAGAGCATGAGTGACACCTTGTGCGATGATGTTATTAGCATTGTTAATAAAGAGTGGCGTGAGGGCTTTTAAAGCATCATCTTTTGAAAATCCACATTCGCACAATAAGTCCTGTCCCATGGAAAACAGACCTACCACACAGTTACTTACAAGCACAGATGCTAAATGATATTTTGCTTTTAAATCATCAGGGGAGGCATCAGAGCTTAATACCGTGTGTTGAATACCAGTTTCATTAAGAATGAACTTTATTTTTTGAATACCAGTATTAGATCCTTCTAATGTAAAAAAAGCCTTTTGAATGGATTCTATTGAAGTCTCTTTTGAATTAAAAGCAAGCATTGGATGTAAAGACACTGTATCTGTAAGCTCTGAGCTCTTTTTAAATGCCGAGATTGCAGATAAAACACCTGAGCAATTGACTAATAACTTGTCTTTTAAAGCTTCTTTTCCTAATAGATACAATTCTTCATCCACAAAAGAAATGACTGAATCAGGCACAGTGATAAAAATGAAGTCTGAATTTTTGACAAGTTCAGCTATAGAGTTTGCGACTTTTGGTATGCAAGCTGTTGCTTGATTACAGGATATCTTTTTTAGTAAGGAAATAGTTTCGTTTGCAGAGGTTACATGCTTTGAGTAGATAGAGGAGAGAGCAAGTAAATTGATGCCTTTATGCACATAGTATTCATAAAAGAATCTTGAAAGAGAAGAGCCTACTTTTCCAGCACCAATAAAACCAATCATTAACTTATCCTTATATTTGATTTATAGCTATCGATGTAGGAGAAAGATGCTGCATGAAGCAGCATCTATTTTCAATTTAAGAGCTTAGAAATAAAGATTTAATTCAAAAGACTAGTTAGTCTCTTTGAAAGAATCATCTTCAATTCTAAATGAGGTGCTCTGCTCGACAGCACGCTTAATCTCAAGTCTCTGTCTGTCTAGTTCAAGCAGCTTTGATACCATCTTGTCAGCTTCCTCTCTAAGGTTCTTAGAGCTCTTATACATAGGAAGCTGTTTTAAGATCTTACTCTGTAGAACTTTAATCTTATCACCTGTAGTCTTCATCTTCAGATAGCGCTGCATGTCGTAAGATTTTAACTGGCAGAAAATTAAGCTTTGAGGATATCTTTCCTCATTTAAGGTTCTAATCACAGCAAAGCACTGACCTGCAATCACATCAGTTCTGTCATCGTTAAAGTAACCTACCTTTCCGATGGTACCTTTAATTGAGAGTACAATGTCACCTTTTTGCAGACGGCTGCGCTTTGCACGAGAATCATCTGAGCTTACTCTGATTTCTTTTTGTACATCAGACATCACACCTGTCTGCGGAACATCATTTAAATTTAGCTCATGAACAATTTCAGTGTTCTTTACTACATCAGGATCTGCTACTGAGCATACCTGAGCGCGATAAATCTGAGCGATGTTCTCAAGCTTTAACTCACCCTTTTCAATGTAGCCTACACTCTCTTCATGCTCAGGACCTGCAACATAGCAGCTAGGATCAAATAAGCACTGATCATCATTTAATTTCATGGCGTCTAAGAAAACGCTATGACTGGTCTTTTCACCTGCTAAAACTTCCTTTAACTCTGTAGCAGCGTTCTCATTTAGAACATTATGCTGTCTGTCTGAGAGTACTGAATCAAGACAGTCTTTTCCTGATAAATCTAAGAAACTTATCTCGCCATATATAGATGTAGTATCAAATACCATTGCACACATAGGGAATGGTACCTGTCTTGTAAAAAACTTAGGCAGATTTACAACGGCCTTTAAGTGACCTTCGTTAATAATTCTCTTTCTAAAGGTAGTAGCCTCTGACTGACTTAAATAGGTAACAGAATTGTGTACAAACATTACGAAGCGTCCTTTTACAGATTTGCTCAAAGCCTGGTAATGATTTACAGCACGATTGAACCACTCAGCAATACCCTGAGGATAGATGTTTAAGAAAGAGAATCCACCAGAAAAACTCTTATCCTCTAAAGCAGGGAAAGTAGTTGCAGTAATAGGATTAGTTAAATTGTAAACTAATGATCTGCATAGTTTTTCAGCATAAGAATCTAAGCTAAAGTGGAATCTTTTTTCTTTGTCTGCTACTTTGAAAACATCAACTTTGCAGTTGTTTTCAAACTGAAGAGCATATTCAGCATATGGGTTGTAGTTGTCTAAAACCATTACAGAGCGGCTCTTGGCATTGCTATCTTCTGTAATACCGCCTGCAACATATGAAGTAAAAACGCCGGTTAAGCGGGACTCGATAAAGAACTCAGCATGCTCTTTTAAAAGTTCAGCCTGTAATTCTGTAAAGAAATTAACTCTCTTTAAGTTGTCATTAAACATCTCAAAGCGCTGTGTATATACTTGGAAGAACTGGCTTTTGAGCAACTGATAGGTAGGCTCATCCATGTGGTTCTTATCAATATATTTAGTTATATAAGTTGTGGCATCTTTTAGTTCATCCGGTGAGTATTTATCGCCGTACTCTTTTTGAAGACAAAACAGCAAATCTTCCCTAATTGAACAGCTGTTTGCAAGTTTTGTAGAATCTGTTCTAGCTAAGTAGAAAAGGGTTGCAAGAGAAATTAGACAAGAGTTGTAATTATACCATTTCTCGCCTAAAGCACTTAAAGATTTAAACTTATCTGATTGTTCCATATTTAGATATATATGTTATATGTGTTAGATGATAATAGCATTCACGAAGACAGAACAGTTGTGATAAACATTCTTCGCAAAATTAGTAAAACTGTTAGTAATTCTAACAGAATAATAGAGTATAAAGATATAAGTACTTAAAAAATTAAGTATTAACTATGTGTAATGATTTTACTATTTTATGAATTTTAGTGTTTTTGCATTCCTATAACAGGCTTTTATGCAGATATTGTGCAAAACACAGCTGTCACTACTAGGGATTTAAATTCACTTTTATTGTGAGAATTACAATCTTTTTTACTCATTCTTTAAAATTGGTAAAATAGAGACAGTTTTAATTAGAAGGTAAGAGAGTAAATGAGAGATCTGCTACAGTGCCGTGATGATATCGATAGAATCGATTCACAAATTTTAAAGTTATTACAAGAACGAATGGATGTTGCTACTGATATAGCCAGTTACAAGTTAGCTCATAATCAGAGCATTACTGACAGCGTTCGTGAGCATTCAAAGTTACAGACTTTAAGAAATAAGGCTAAAGAGTTAGGTCTACCTCCATCTTACATATCAGATGTCTATAAGCTTATCATTCGCCATACCTGTTCTGTTGAGCAAGAATATATCGTAGCTAAAGCAAACGAAAGTTCTATCGACAGAGATACATCGGTTGCTTACTTGGGCACAAAAGGTAGCTACTCACATGTAGCAACCTGCAGATATTTTGAAGGTTTCAAAGGCAAAATTGATGCTCATGGTTGTGGTTCTTTTTCTGAGATTGCCGGTTTAGTAGAAACAGGTAAATGCGAGTTTGGTGTTCTTCCAATTGAGAATTCAAGCTCTGGCTCAATAAATGATGTTTTAGATGTAATGCAAACTACTAAAGCTTCAATTGTGGGTGAAATCTTTGTACCAATCGATCATGCTGTCTTAGGCGTTGAGAATATTGATTTAAGTAAGATCACAGATTTATATTCACATCCACAGCCTGTAACACAATGCTCTCACTGGATTAAAGATTTGTTGCCCAATGTAAATATTCACTACACCAAGGCTACCACAGAGGCTATGGAAATTGTTTCAAAGTTAAAAGATCCAGCTCATGTAGCCATCGGCAGTCATATGGCAGCTTCTTTTTATAACTTAGTTCCAATTTTCGACAACATTGCCAATAATATTCATAACTTCACTCGTTTTATTGTGATTTCTATGACTCCTATTACAGTGCCACAGTCAATCAGCGCTAAGACCTCAATCTCATTTAGTGTTCAGAAGTATCAGCCTGGTTCTTTAATTTCAGTGCTCTCCGAGTTCTCAAAGAGAAACATTAACATGACTAAGTTAATTTCTCGCCCAAAGATTGAATCTTCTCGTGAAACTTGGGAAGAGATCTTCTTTACCGATTTAGAGGGCAATATTGATGCTCCTGCAATGCAGGATATCTTAGAAGAGATTAAGCCTTTTACTAATTCACTAAAGGTATTAGGTTGCTACCCTAACAGTGAAGTAAAGTAAGCTATAATTTTTAACTTGCAATTGTATTTATAAGAAAACTCTCAGTGAGTTATTCAACTTGCTGAGAGTTTTTTTTGCTATTCATGAGGAAATGGTAATTAACTTTAGACTAAATCTTTTTTCCACAAACCATGTAAGTTGCAGTAAGCATATGCGCATACAGCTTTGTCATCATCAGCTAAAGCAAAGATTGCCTCTGCAGCTTCATAGTCTGATTCAAGATATTTAATCTGTAAGCCTTGAACTGTCTCTAAGGCAATAAACTCAATATAGTGGCTTTCTATCATAGGATGAGCCACTGAGCCTACTTTTACCGTTACCTTATCGCCTTCTATGGTAACAGCTGGGACGTGCTTTTCTACAGCAGCATCAACTTCACCTGGAATTAACTCCTTCATAGGTGCGCCACAGCAGACAACCATAACTTTTGAGTCCTTTAATTTGGTAATGATATTACCGCAAGTTTCGCATTTATAAAATTTTACTGTCATTTGCATGTGTCCTATCTTGATGGTTTATAACTAATTTCAGCTTTTAATTAAGCTATTGAATGAATGTAAAGTTAAAAACTAGGTGTTCAAAAAAGTAATTCGCTTTAAATAGCTTTTGAAGTCCTAAAAAGGAATCTTCTATAACTTAAGTATAAAGTAAAATATTCAGAAAATACACTATTAGTAATTATTACTAATAACTAATTTTTGATATTATCATGCTAGATCACAGAAATTTAAGGCCTTTTTGAACTTGTTGCTAATATGTTTATCAAATGACCATTTTTTGCAGAAAATAGTGTGAACTGTAGCAAGATCGGAAAGAAGTAGGTTTAGGATAGACTATCGAAATTAAAAAAACGCCCGTAAGCTTTCGTTTACAGGCGGTTAACTTTGGTTAGTTCTGTTTTGAAAATTTATCTTTCAGTTCTGTTCCAAACACGGCATTTGCTATATCAGAACTCTATCCTTGTGTGGTCTATGCTCCTTCTGATGATGAAATAAGATCTATTGTAAAACCATGCATGCATTGATAAGATTGTGTCCTCTGTAGAAGGTTCTGGTGACGCTTTTACAGATGATGATCTCATAAAGTGCGCCTCAGATCTTACACGTCAAAACAATAAAATCAGTATCTCAAAAGCAATCGCTATAGTGGGCTTTTATGCTGGTGAACCCTATAAGCCACATGATGATACTAGTACCGATAGTAAAGGAACATACTCTAGTAATAGAGAAACTCCTAGAACAGAAGCTCCAACTCAAGTTGATGCTTCTGACGTCAACATGAGTGTAGCTCTTAACAGTAAGAGCACATCTGTAATAAGTGAAAAAGACGACAGTAAAGATGCTGTAGTAGGAAGCTCTCCGTTACAGATACAGATCCTGCAGCAAAGACCGTAGTAGTTTCAGCAAACAGGATCATGACTGACTATGAGCTAAATGAAGAAAAAGCTGATGATGTCTATAAAGACAGACGTCTGTGCATTAAAGGAAAGATCGGTAAGATTTCTGTTTTAGGTGACGAACCTTTTGTTGAAATGTCAGCTGACAGTTACGGCTTACGCAATGTTAAATTTACTCTTGATAAGAGCATGGTTAATGTTTTTAGATAGCTTGTAAGTAGGCGATATTAAGGTAATTGAAGGTACTGTTGTAGGCTATACACTTTTTAAGGTTTCGGTAACCGATCCTGTGCTGTACTGATAACTTAATTGTATGACAAAGAAAAAAGAGAGCCTAAGGCTCTCTTTTTGTCGATTGGTATCTTAAAGGAGAAGATTAGTTATCTCTCTTTGATAATAACTTTAAGATCTCAACATATAACCAGCAAATGGTTACTAATAATGAGAAGGCATTGTAGTACTCAAAGTACTTTGGTAGACCTTCATCTACGCTTACCTGAATGTTCTCGAAGTCTAAAACTAAGCTGAATGCTGCAACGGTGCAAACTACTAATGAAACGATGATTGAGATTGGTCCTGTCTGAGGAATTAAGTTAGCGCCAAATAGTGAGAAAATCATGTTTGCAATGTAAAGAACGCAGATACCGCCAATAGCACCAGTGATGATTGAACGAAAACGCTGTGTTGGCACAATGATCTTAAACTTCCATAAAGCAAGCATAGTCATAACTACTACAAATGTAGACATCACAGCAGTTGAGACAATACCTGGGTACTGGATTTCAAAAATACCTGATAAAGAGCCTAAAGCACCACCTTCTAAAACAGCATAGATTGGAGCTGTGATAGGTGCGGCTGTTGGCTTGAAGATGGTTACTAAAGCTACAATAAAGCCTAGAATTACGGAACCTAACATTAAACCATTAGGTACCTGACCTGTGGTATAGACAGAGTTTATGGTGTAATTCATTGCAAAGTAGCCAATGATCAAGGTTAGTGCTACTAACACAATTGATTTGGTTGTAGTACCAGAAATGGTTGCACCAGCTTCAGTTCCACCGAAGTTGTATACACCTGCATTTTTTCTGATGACAGAGATGGCAGGATTTGATGATTGCATTTGAGTCTCCTTAAAAAAAGCATAATCTGCATAAATTTTGTTATTCTTACAGATCATAGACAGTAATGCATGAATTCTTGGCATTTATTTCACACATTCTAGATGTCATTATACAATACAACACTATTCTTATATGAAACTTAGTGATGATATATATTATTATCTGATACAAATAACTGTTTTGGAGCAGACATGGCTAATTGGAAAGATATCATTGGACCTTTAAAAAACACTGAAACCTTTAAACATGCTTATGCTTTTCAAAAGGCAAGAAGGGAGCAGGGAGTTACTGTATTTCCTCCTCAAAAGGATATCTTTAATGCTTTTGCCTATACTCCTTTTGATAAGTTAAAAGTAGTTATCTTAGGGCAGGATCCTTACCAGACTCCTGGCTTTGCCATGGGCCTGTCTTTTTCTGTAAATGTTGGTATTGAAATACCACGTTCCTTACAGAACATTTATAAAGAATTAAGTACTGACATTCCTGGCTTTCAAATTCCAGATCATGGCAATTTAATTCCATGGGCAAGACAGGGCGTGCTTTTATTAAACTCTGTGTTAACAGTTGATTGTGGAGAGTCTAATTCTCATCAGCATCAGGGATGGGAAGATTTTACTGATGGTGTCATCAGAGCCATTAACGACAGATGTGAGAACATCGTCTTCATGTTGTGGGGAAAACCAGCTCAACAAAAAGGTTTGCAAATTGATCAATTTAAACATTGCGTATTGCGAGCTGCTCATCCAAGTCCTCTGTCTGCAAGTCGTGGTTTCTTTGGATGCCACCATTTTTCTGCAGCAAATAATTATCTAATAGCTCATCATAAAAAGCCTATTGACTGGCAACTACCTTTACATTTAGAAGGTACTGAAGAGCTTTAGTATCAGATTACTTTGGTTATTTTTTAATATAATTGCTTAATACATTAGATGTAATATATACAAAGTTATAGGTAATAGGGATAAAAGTAAAAAAATATGTAAGCGATTACAATAAGTTTAAATATTATTTTTAAAATGTGATTTAAGCTTAATTATGTACCGTAAACAGAAAATGTGATGTATATCTCATTTTGAGTAGGGTGATTTTGCTATTATGACGCTGCTATCTAGTTTAGATGGTTTTCATTCCCCAAATGAACCATTAAGATGATAGCTTTCATAAAGGTGAATTGACAGCTGTGTGCACTTTTTTTTTCGCACACAGCCTTATTCTCAAAAATTCCTGTCTAAAACTAATTCCTTGATATAATTGAATAATATAGTGAACATTTTTGTGAATGCGACGTTTTGCTATATGTATGTATTTGTTTAATACAATGTTAATAATTTTTTGATGTTGTTCACAACATTTAAAATGCCATTTTTTGAATAAAGCTTCTGACAGTTGTGTGTGTAAATTGATCTATTTGCGATTAAATTTTGTAATGTTGCGTTGACGATAACCGGATCTTTTAAGTCTTCAACCTTTAGACATTCACCTAAGTTGTACTCTTTAATGAATGAGCAAACACCTTTTTGGTTGTCAGCTATCTCTACAACTATTGAGGGAATGCATGCTACGTTACGCTCTGTGTTCATACCACCTGCAGCACCTATTGCAAGATCGATATTTGAAAAGAGGACAGGCATATCAGAGCAATGTCTTTGCACTGTGACGTTATCAAGTGTAGAGAGTAAGTCTTTTATTTTGTCATGATCTGGATTAGACATCCCTGAGAGAAAGGTAAATTCATAATTCTGATTTAAATTACCATTTTTAATACCTACTGCAGTATTGAGACAGGCATGGGCCGGATCTGAGCCTCCAAAGTTAACTAAAACTCGAGGTAGACCAGTTTTGGATACTGTGTGGGGGAGTTTTGAAAAAGTTTCTTTTACATAGTTGTAGTCATGACCTACGCAGAGAATACAATCATTGTTAACTAATGACTGGTATTCTTTATCCTGTCTTAGTACCCAGGAATCAAAGAGCATATGACATTGATGTTTTCTGTTAACTAAATCGTCAATTACAACAACTTTTGTATAAGGGTAGATTTGTTCTTCAAAGCTTGCATCTAAATAGTAATGATCAATGATGCAAAGTGCTGGATGAAATGCTAATACAGATGATGCGAATTTATCTTTAGAAGTTATGGTAATTTCAGAAAACTCTTTGCACAGAGGTAGTAAAGCTTCAGATAGAGAGTCACCTACAAGCGCAAGGTTATAATCTTTAAAGTAATTTAAGATTGTTTTTACTCTCATTAAGTGACCAGTACCGATGATTTCATCAGCTTTTAATACAGCCACGATGGTAGGTTTTTCATTAGTCATTTTTAATTAACTTAAAGACATAAGTTCAATCAAGCTTAAGTTCTTCTACAGCTTTTGCCATAGCACAGGCATAATCCCAATCCTCAGGAGTATCAATATCGATGACACGATGACGAGGCATTGCATAGCCAATAGACTGATAGTCTTTAGCATACTCAAAACAGGATTTGTCATAAAAATAGAATAAGCCACAGTCCTGATAACACTTTGTCAGATCCTGAGATCTCATAGGAGCAAATTTAGGCTCACGATATGACAAGTTACCATTGTCATCCTTGACAAAAGCTCTTTGAATAGGGAAAGGAAATTCACAGATACTGATAACAGATTTTGCATGAGCATTTTGCATGAGGTTGTAGGCTTCTTGTAAATGTTTTGCTTTTAAAAGAGGCGCTGTTGCATAAATACAGCAGACAGTATCTAAAGATGAAAAGGAGTCTTTTAGTTTTAGATAAGCATCTTTGACAACTGCAAAGGTACCTGTAAAGTCATCAGCCAGAGATTTATCTCTTAAAAAAGGAACTTCTGCTCCAAAAGATTTAGCAACTGAAGCTATTTTTTCATCATCGGTTGAAACTACGACTTTATCAAAAAGTTTACTTTCTAAGGCAGCCTTGATTGAATAACTGATGAGAGGTGCTCCATTGAACTCTTTAATGTTTTTTAAAGGAATTCTTTTAGAACCGCCACGAGCAGGAATAACTGCAATTTTACTCATAAAAACATACCTGTGAACTTACATACAAAGAGTTTACTCATTAAGGTTGTCTACAACGCTTTGAAGAGTGGCTGCTACCATCTGCATATCAAGTTTCTTTAAATTAGGATATAAAGGAATTGATAGAGTATGTTTAAAGAAATACTCAGCACCATCTAAGAGAGGGTAGTCTTTTAGTTTCTTGTAGTAAGGATGATCATAAATTGGTAAGTAATGGATTTGAACACCGATGCCACGTGATCTTAAAGTTTTATAGACAGTATCTCTAAAATCTCCTTTAATACCTACCTGATAGAGATGCCATGAACTTATTGATTCAGGAGTATCAGCTACAGGCAAGGTCAAATTCTCACTGTCACCTAAAAGCTCTTGATAGTCATGAGCAATTTCACGGCGTTTTCTTAAGAGTTCATCAACTTTAGCTAATTGTGAAATACCTAATGCTGCCTGCAAATCTGACAGACGGTAGTTAAAGCCCAAATCCTGCATTTCATAATAGTAAGCAGGCATATCTTTGTTCTCAAGAGCATCAAGATTATGCTCAATACCATGGGTTGAGAATTTGCGCATGAGCTTATACAAATTTTCATTATTGGTAAGGCACATTCCTCCTTCTGCTGTTGTAATGATTTTTACAGGATGGAAACTTAAGACAGTAATATCAGAGAACTTACAGGAGCCTATCATAGTGTCATGATAAATCGCACCAAAAGCATGAGCTGCGTCTTCGATTAGATAAAAGCCGTATTTAGCTTTTAGCTTAGCTATTCTTTCAAGATCAACAGCTCTACCTGAAAGGTGAACTGCAACCACAACCTTTGGTAATCTATGTTCTTTGTCAGCATCAATGAGCATCTGTTCTAAGCTATCAACATCAAGGTTACCTGTATATTTATCAACATCGATAAAGTCAACCTCAGCTCCCTGATAACGGGCGCAGTTAGATGAGGCTACAAAGCTAATTGCACTTACAAAGACTCTGTCGCCTTTAGATACACCTAAAGCAATCATGGCAAGGTGCAAAGCTGAAGTACAAGAATTAACACCTACAGCAAAGTTGGCACCTGTATAGGTACAAACTTTGTCTTCAAATTCGGTGATTTTAGGACCGCAAGTGAGAAATGGAGAAGTAAGAACATCTCTTACAGCCTCCAGATCATCATATTCAATTGTCTGATTGCTGTAAGGTATCATTTACTTTTCCTGTTTTTGTAAAAAGTCTCTAATTTCTTCTACATTTAAGAAGTTAGGATTATTTTTTGAATTGTACTCAAAGCCAAGTTCTACAGGCTTTCCCTGTTCACCTAGCATGGTAGTTTTATAGCAATCAGATGATCTGCTATTAAATGTAATTGAAGGACGAATGATAAAGAAGTCGTTAAACTCAATCACATGCATTGAATCATCTTTAGGACACATAAGTTCATGGATCTTTTCGCCTGGACGGATGCCTACTTCTTTTTGTGGAAGATTAGGAGCGATAGCTGTAGCTAAATCTACAATATTAATTGAAGGGATCTTAGGCACAAAAACTTCGCCACCGTGCATTCTGACTAAGGTCTTTAATACGAAGTTAACCCCCTGCTCTAATGAGATCCAGAAGCGAGTCATTTTCATATCAGTGATAGGTATGAACTCTGCTTTTTCAGCAAGTAGTTTCTTAAAGAAAGGTACTACAGAGCCACGAGATCCTGAAACATTACCGTAACGAACCACAGCAAATCTGGTTCTACCTAAACCTACTAAGTTATTTGCAGCTGTAAATAATTTATCAGAGCAAAGCTTGGTTGCACCATAAAGGTTGATTGGATTAGCAGCTTTATCTGTTGAAAGAGCAACTACTTTTTCAATGTCATTAGCCATAGCAGCTTCAATAACATTTTCAGCACCGTTGATATTTGTCTTAATACATTCCATTGGATTGTATTCGGCAGCTGGTACCTGTTTGATGGCTGCTGCATGAACCACAATGTCCACTCCCTTCATTGCAAGATTTAATCTTGTCAGATCACGAACATCACCGATGAAATAGCGCATCTTGCTGGAATATTTAGCAAGTCTTTGTTGCATTTCATACTGTTTTAATTCGTCTCTAGAATAGACAATAACCTTTTTTACAGGGTACTCATCTAAGACAGTTTTGATGAATTTGTTACCAAAAGAGCCAGTACCACCAGTAACTAGAATTGTTTTATCTTTTAATAATTCTGAAATTGACTGCTTAATATCCATGACCAATCCTTAGTTTGAGGCTACGATGCCATATTTTTTCATTTTTTCAACTAAAGTTGTGCGACGTAAGCCTAATATTTCAGAAGCTTTTGCAACAACACCGTTACTTTGTCCTAAAGCCTGCTTAATCATATTGATTTCAATGTTTGAAACCATATCCTTGAGGTTGATGCCATCAGGAGACAGTGTCGGCATAAAGGCCTGAGCCATATCGTTCTCACCTTCGATGACAGGAAGAGGCGGAAGATCAATAGGCTTGCTGTCGGCTTCCTCAACATCAAAATCATCTTGAACCTCGTCACCTGGCAGAGGAACGGAGAAACTGTCAAGAAGTGCCATACGCTCGGCGTAGGGATCGTCTTCGAGCTTGCCACCTCTGTAGGATACAGGCAGATCATCAACATCCACAATTTCGTTTGGATGTAAGATTAGTAATCTTTCAACTAAGTTAGATAACTCTCTAACATTGCCAGGCCATGGGCAAGACATAAGCTGTAACATAGCTCTTTGAGTAAATCTGATTGAAGCTTTCTGCTCTTTACCATGACGATTTACTAGCTCTTGAACTAATAGAGGAATATCGTCAGTTCTGTCACGCAGTGGAGGTGTATCAATTGGGAAGACATTAAGTCTGTAGTAAAGATCCTGTCTGAAGGTCTTTTCAGCGACCATCTTTTCTAGATTCTGATGGGTTGCAGCAATTACTCTTACATCAGCTTTAATTGGTTTGTTTGAACCTACTCTTTCAAATTGTCTTTCTTGAAGTACACGCAGTAACTTTACCTGCATCTGTAAAGGCATATCACCGATTTCATCTAGGAAGATGGTACCGCCTTCAGCTAATTCAAAACGACCTTCATGAGCACTGATGGCACCAGTAAAGGCACCTTTTTCATGACCGAATAATTCTGACTCTAGTAATTCACCTGGGATAGCACCGCAGTTTACAGGAACGAATGCTTTATTTTTACGGTTAGATAACTCATGAATTGCACGAGCTACCACCTCTTTACCAGTACCTGATTCACCTAAGATAAGTACTGAGGCATCAGTAGATGCTACCTGCTCAATTAAGCGGCGAACATTAGTAATTGCTTTGCCTTGACCCACTAACATCTTGATGAGGGCTGCAGCACCGTCACCTGATTTTCTGGAATATCTGCGCATGGTCCTGAAGGACTGGCAGTAGTGAAGCAGAGAGATGATCTCATCATAGTTGGGATCATTGCTTATGGTTCCCATAAGGTTTGCGCATGAGCTCAAATCCTCACTGCACTTTGAGGTGCATAAAAGAAAGGCTGTATCCTTATGTTCCTTTAACAGCTTTCTGCAGTCTAGAGAGTCGACGTCCCCGAGTACGCAGTAGTCAACATTTGCATCCTCAGCCTCAAAGTATGACAGGCAGTCGGCAGCATCGCCACTCTGACAGACCAAACCTAAAAATGAGAATATGGTTTCGAGCGACTGGCGCTTCTGGCTGTCTTTTTCGAGGATCAGGAGGTTTCCAGAAAATTTCATAATTACACCGAATGAAACATCTTATTTATACAAAAGCAGTTTTCCCTGCTCTTATAGTGATACTGATTTTTATTATTAAATATAATTACTGATATCATACTACATACAGAGGATATCGACAAAAATTTGACAATATTTAGTGTTATTTTGGGGATCATTGAAATATATTTGTGATCCGTATTGTGATTTTATTTATACATCCACAAAAAAAGAGTATATATTTCGGACTGTTGCATAATTGCGGATAATTTATTTTGCAAATTTTTTTCAGACTGAATCAGTTTATTCCACCGTCAAAAAATTGAAAAAAACACCTCCCTGACTTCACAAAAAGTTCACTCCTCCCTATCAGCTTTTATTTTGACAAATCATCAAGTAAATTCTGTGTCAGAATGGTATTTATGATTGAATACTGCCCGTTTTGAATGTCTTTTTACTGCCTGTTACTATTAATTTTTACAAAATAATAGGATTGTGTTAAAAATTAAGTGGGATACTGAAAGAAAAATATTTTTATAATACTAAAATGCTAAATGCTGACAGTAAATAATATGTACTGATACTTACTGAAGTATCAGTGCATATATTCGTTTAATGTCCAGAATAATGTTACAAAATTTTTATCTCTTTTAAGTATGTGTATGCTGAGTACACATCTGGAGGCCTGACATAAAATGGCAAAACTCAAAAATCTGATAGCATCATCTCTTATCCTTTTATCCTCTGTATCCTTCGCTGCAGAACAGAACATTGAATATCTTCCAACTGCTGCGCAGTGGGCAGAGCACACATCAGTTCTTGCAAAATACTGGATGCATCCTGATGCACAGGGTGTGCCTCTTGGTAATTTCCCTACCTGGAGATGTGATGACGGTACTTTGCGCAATCAGAAAAGCTGCAAAGGGGAAGGCAGTTTAGGAAACATGCTGGAGCTTTCAGGTATTGATTTTGTGAGAATGCAGGCCAGACAGACCTTTGCCTACGGTGTTCTCTTCAACCTTACAGGTGATGAACAGGCTTTAAAACTGCACAAAGCCGGTGTGGATTTTCTTCTCAAGAATGCACGAGATCCTGAAGGCGGATTCTACTCTCTCATGAAACAAGGCAAGCCTTTAACTGCTGATGACCATGCTCTTCCTGTAAAGAGACTTCAGAGAACCTCTCAGGATCTGAGCTATGCACTTGTGGGTCTTGCCATGAACGCCTATCTTACCCATGATCCTGAGGTGATTAAGGTTATCATGGATTCAGAAAAGTATATTTATGACACCTATTTTGATGAAAAGGCAGATCTTATGAGATGGTGTCTTGAGGATTCAAAATCAGACAAAACCACTCAGAAGGAGCTTGTGGCTCTTTTAGATCAGATAAATGCCTATATGGTTCTGACATTAAGACTGATCCCTCAGGATGATAAAAAGGCATTTGTAGCTGATCTTGATAAAACCGTTGACAGCATCAACAACCATTTCTACAACAAAGACAGAAACCGCTTCTTCGGCTGTATTGACAACAAGTCATGCTTTGATCTCAAAAAGGGACGCCATCTTGACAACGGTCACACCGTCAAGGCTTTCTGGATGGAATACCTTGTAGCCTGCATGACCGGTAATGAAAAGCTTAAAGAGTTTGCAAAACACGGTATGCTCACAACCTTACAGAGTGCCCAAACAGATGAACACACAAACTGGTATGGCGATCTTCTAAAGAAGGATGCCTCATGGTGGGAGTATGCTGAACTTGATCAGTCAGCTCTGACACTTGCTCTTACAGGTGACTATGAGCTGCAAGATACTCTAAGACCATGGGTGAATGATTATGTTGACAGACAGTACGGTGAGTTAAATCACTTCGGTCTAAAAACCTTCTTTTGGAGAAACGGTTTCCATTCTACCGAGCATGCTCTTATCGGTACAATTCTGTCCAACGCCATCAGAGCAAATGCCTGCTCTGATGACAAATGCCGCGCTGAAAACAGGGTAAAGCTCTACTTTGCTCCTGTAAACAGTGATGATACCATCTTTACTCCATACCTTTATTCAGGAAAGATTGTTTCTGTAAAGGACAGGGAGAACGTAAAGGAAGTTACCTTTGAGAATATTGCTCTTCCAGTAAAGGCATACTGAGTTATCGGCTAAATTTTTCTAAGGTATCAACATTGAGTGGCAGCCAGTAAGGCTGCCGCTTTTACTTTCAGGGGGCAGGTGCTTTTACCCTGAATAACACAAAAGAGAGTTTTTAATGAGGTTTAGAAAACTTTTTTGTGACTGTTTTTGAGAACATAGTGTGTTCTGGAATATTCGGGCATAAAGGATAGACTCTGCGCTAGAGAAAACTGACTGAAAATAAGGTTCAGCCTGATGACAGAGAGAATGTGTATGGCTGTCAGCCTTAAAGCAGTTTGTGCAGAAAAGTCCAAGTAACTGATTTTCTCTGGTGCCGTTAGTGTGTCAGGCTAATTTACAACCACATAATTTAAATGCAACCTGGCCTCATCTAGAAGTTTCTGGGCTTTGGTAATATCATTTATCGAGATCTTCTCAGAAAAATATCCGCCTATGCTTATGCTGAGCTTTACAGCAGGATGCTGAGGAATAACCGTTCTCTGTATTTCAGATCTGATTTCCTCAAGTTTTCCTTTTAATACAGGCTGTTTCATGCCGTAGAAGAATATCAGGAACTTCTCGCCTTCAAGATAAATAACCGAATCGGTTTTTCTGACACATTTCTGTATGGTGATTCCAAGTGTCTTTAATGCAGCCTCTGTAACCATAGGTCCATAGGTTTCCCTGATCTGCCTGTACAGATCTAGATCAATTCTGGCAATGGCTGTGGCTTTCTGCAGGGCCTGTTTCTGATCGTCATAATAGCGGCGGTTGTAACAGGTTGTCAGCGGATCTCGGTAGTTTTCGTCACTGTACTCGTTGAACAGTCTGATAAAATCATTCTTTCCAAAATCCTTGAACAGAGAATCGTTATTGATCATGGAAACTGATTCAAGAACATACTCCCTGCTTTCAATAAGAATGTATTTTGCGGTTACAAAAAAGATATTCTGTTTTAAAAACTCAAACTTGTTGATTTGAGTCTTTCCTTTCAGGGCCCGCATGGTGATGCTGTCGGGGTTGCTCGCGTCCTCGCCTACAGAAACGGTTTTGAGTTCACCGTTCTCTGCTGTTATGTACTTTTTTCCGGCAGCAACATCAAGAAGACTCACATAGGTGAACATTCTTGATAACTGCTTTAAAAAGGGGATGATTTCGTCTCTTTTAAAAGAAATGTTCTCTGACATATAAATCTGATTTTGCTGACTGTAAATTATTATTTTGCTTAAACGTCATGTGCTTTAATCTGCAGAAAACGCTTTTATACAGGTGGTAATGGAAGAACCTGCTACAGATAAAAGCAGTAAAAGCATATCTTAAGTTTGAAAAAAGGAATTTTATAGAGATCACATCCTCACGTAAAACTGCCTTAAGATTATATTTTTTGCAGAACTGTCTCTTATAGTGAAAAGATAAACTGATTCTGAATATTAAAATGCGCCGCTGTTAAATTTTAATGTTGCCAGTGTGATGAGTGAAACTGTGGATAAAGGTAGTTTCCAAAGGTTAACCACTGCAGATTAGTTCCTGAAAGTAGACATCATCTTATTAGGCTGATATGAGAAATATAAACTCTGGTCATTTTATTGATTATTACCTGTAAGTTCAATGATAAATGTGCCTGTTTGAGCTGTGTTACTGAATTTCTGCAGTCAGATTTTTTTTAGATGCATGGAAATTCAGCACTGTCAGTACACACATCCTGCTAATGATAATCTTCAGATGGCACACTAATTGCTTTACTGTATCTGTAACAGTAATACAGTCAATAAACTGATAATTGAACCGGGTGTGTTATGAGTGATGATTTAATGATTTCCACAGACAAAGGTCCTGACATGGGACTTGTCAGCGATCACCGTAACTTAAGAAAGTTAAGAGAGCTCGGTCAGGGCGACAAAAAGTCTCAGGCTCTGGCTTTAAAGGCTGCAGCAGAACAGTTCCAGTCAATTTTAAATCAGTACTGGGTTGATGCCATGCGTCAGTCAAACGACACCATCAATCCTGATTCACCTCTGCATTCAAAATATTCAGGTTTCTTTGAGGATATGTTGGCTCAGCAGAACGTGTCCACCATGACCTCAAAAGAGGGTATGAACAAAAACTCCATTACCTATCTTCTGACAAAACAGTTTGCAAAATCCTTAGGAGATGAAGGCAGGGAGCTTATGGCTGAGTTAGATAAGATGTCTGTATCAGGTAATCAGCAGGGTTCTTACATTAAAGGTTCCAATATCAGTGCAAGTCAGTTCTTTGACAGTCATATTGATACTAAGGGATCAATAAGTTCTCTTCGCAGAATGTATGAGGGACTGCCTGATCCTCAGACTATGTCCAGTTTTGAGTCACAGGAACAGTTCGTAGAAAAAATGATGCCTTATGCCTTAAAGGCAGTGGAGGGGTTGGGCTTTAATCCTCTGGTGCTTGTAGCTCAGGCCGCTCTTGAGACTGGATGGGGGCAGCATGTATCCAGTGGCAACAACTACTATGGTATTAAGGCTAATTCATCCTGGACAGGTGAGAGCGAGAAACTCTCATCAGAGGAATTTGAAAACGGTAAATTTGTAAGTGAAGTCAGCTCCTTTAGAAAATATTCTGACGTTTTAGACAGTATGAAGGATTATTTAAAGTTCATAAAAGAAAATCCAAGATACGAAAAAGCAGTCGGAAAAAGTTATTCTCCTGATGAATATTTCGAGGAAATTCAAAGAGCTGGTTACGCTACTGATCCTAATTACGCAGACAAACTTAAAAAAATTTCACGCAAAATTGCATTTATGGCATACAAATAGCATATAGATATTCAGAAGAGGGAAAAGGCAATTAGTTGCCAATTACTTGGCAGTGCCATAAAGGGGTCATAAAATGTCAGTCGATTTAATCCTAACTGGTAAATATGGTGTTTTAAACAGTCAGAAGCTGTTAAATGCAACTTCCAACAACATTAACAATGTAAACACCGAAGGTTACGTTCGTAAGGAAACTCAGACCTACACCTCATGTGTGGACTGGGGCGTGGGCGCTACCTATACCAGACGTATTTATGACCAGTATGTTCAGCGTCAGATGTTTACCGACACCGGTACCAAGGCCTACTATTCAGCATACAAGGAAGGTATGGATACAGCAGACAAGGTTCTGTCAGATTCAACCATGTCCATTGCCAATGCTGTAACCTCTGTATTTGATGCAATGTCAACTGCTGTTAACAATCCTACCTCTTCTGCTAACAGATCAGCTGCTAAAGCTCAATTAGAGAACTTAGTTGAAAGAGCAAATTCAGCTAACAAATCTATGCTTGAGTCTTTAAATACAGTTAATAACCAGATTTCAGACAACGTAAATGACATCAATTCTTTGACAGAGTCAATCTGCAAGATTAACGATCAGATCAGAACTTTAAGTATCTCTGATAATGCAACTAACAATGAAATCTATATGCAGATGTTAGATGAACGCGATCGTCTCATCAACAATCTTTCAAGTTATGTCGGACTTAACGTTAAAGTTCAGCAGGACGGCACCTATGAGGTCTACATGGACTCAGGCATGCTGCTTGCCAACGGTGATGTCTATGCAAAACTTACCCAGGAGCAGAACAAGTTTGATGTAACCAAAAGCGATATCTATCTTACCTATGACAGCATCTATGATTCAGGCAAGGATAAGAGCCATGTCAAGCTGTCAGGCGATAACATCGGCGGTTCTCTTGGCGGTTATGTAAATTCAACTAAAGAGATCCGTGCCACCATGCGTGAGCTTGGCAAGGCAATGGTTTCTCTTGCAGACGCCCTGAATGTTCAGAATAAGGCTGGTTTTACCCTAGAGGACATCGCAGGTGGCGATCTTCTGACAGTACCTGGCGGTTTTGGCAGATCAGACAATCCTGACAACAGCATTGCCTTCTCATTCAACGAAAATCAGGGTTCAAATGTGCAGAGCTATTCCTTCCAGGTGTCATTTAACGGTGGTGAAATGCACATCTACAAAGTTGATGCTGATGACAGACGTACTGATATCACCAATGAACTTGGAAATATCCCTGACAATGCTACATCCGTAAGTCTTGATAATTACGGTATTACACTGTCATTCAACAAGAATTTCGGCACCTTAAAGGGTGAAGGCACCACTTTCTATGTGCAGCCTACCTTAATGGCCGCAACACAGATTAAGTCTAATGTTTCAAAGCCTGAGGACTTTGCCTTTGCTTCTGCTGTAAGAACACGCACTGCACCAAATAATTACGGTAACGCCACAGCCTCTTTATCAAGATGCTCAAACACAGGTGCAAACTATGGTGTTTCAGTAGGTGCTGACGGAAAACCTGTATTCAACGCAGGGGCTCCTGTCAATATCGTAATTGATGCGGACGGCAACTATGTGGTAAAGGATGGTGCCGGTAAGACTTTAGGCAGGGCTCCTGCCTCATGCAACGGTACCAATGTACTTGCCAATGCTGTAACCTATGATGATGTAAATCAGACATTTACCACCACTCCATTAAAGGATTACGGTTATGACATCACCATCAGCGGTACTGTAAAGGAAAATGACAAATTCTCAATTGAGATCAACGAGGGCGGTCAGGCTGACAACTCAAACGGTACTGCTCTGATTCAGTTAAGAAGCAAGAACATCACCAGAACCACAGGTTCATCAAAGGTTACTACCTTTAATGACGGTTACGCCAATCTTCTGGCAGAGCTCGGCGCCTCAATCACCACAGCCAGTGCCAACGAGGAGGCTGCAACAGCAAAGCTTGAGCAGACCACCAAGCTTTATCAGTCAGATGCAGGTGTAAATCTTGATGAGGAAGCAACAAATTTACTGATGTATCAGCAGAGCTACCAGGCCTGTGCAAAGATCATCGAAGCTTCACAGACTATTTTCAACTCTCTAATCAGTTCATTCTAAAGGAGGCTGCTAAATGAGAATTTCAACAACAATGCAGTTTACCAGTAGCCTCACCTACATTCAGAAGGCTAACTCAACTGTAGATGCTTCGGCAAAACGCTACAATACCGGTTTAAAGTTCAATACTGCTGGTGAAAATCCATCCGGTATGGCATCCAAGGTTAAATATGAAGGTGCTATTGCAGCTTATGATCAGTACTCTAAAGACGGTGGTCTTGCAGCCAATACTCTGTCTGAAGAGGAAACCTCTCTGCAGTCAATGTGGTCAGCACTGTCAAGCATCAACACCCGTCTCATTCAGTGTGTTGACAGCTCAAATGATGACAGCAGTCTAAAGGCTCTGGCAGCTGAAATTGCCCAGACACGTGATCATCTGTATGATCTGATGAACACTCAGAATACTGAAGGTGAGTATATTTTCTCTGGTGCAAAATCTGATGTTCCAACCTTCACCCTGACTTCAGACGGACACTACAAGTGTCAGGCTGACGGTTCAACCAGAAGTGTTTTAGTATCACCAAGTGTTACTGTTCAGGTATCAGATTCAGGTTTGGATATTTTTGAGAACTGCCGTACAGCTGACTCTATGACAGTTACTGGTAATCCAGGTATTTCAAGTGCAGTAATTAGTTCATATGGTGATTTTGGTGATTTATATGAGCAGTACTACTCAAGTGCACAGGGTGCCAACAATACATTAAATATTAATGTAACTCCAGATGGTGCGTTCTCTCTATTAGATCAGAACGGTCAGGTGATAGAGCAGGGTGAGGTTGATAAGTCTAACGGTACTATCAATGTAAAAGGAATGGAGTTTACTTTAGGTGACTCAAATTATGTTGGAACCATAAGTGTTGAGCTTGATCCACCTAATACTGACAATATGCTGAATGTACTAACAGACATTGTTAATAAGATTAACGATCCAACCTTGAGCAATACTGAAAAAACAGCAGCTATTGCTAAAGTTCAAAAGTCAGTTGGTATTGCTATGACTCAGTACGACTCATATCGAGGTCAGATTGGTGCTAGACAGAATACTATTACTACAGTTTTAGATTCAAATGAGTCATTATCAGACATCAAGACTGAGTCAAAAGCAAAAGTATCCGAGGTTGATGCCTTTGAAGCAGCATCTGATTTAGTGCAATCACAAAATCAGCTAGCTGTTTCACGTCAAATTTACAGCATGTTATCTAAACAGTCTCTGTTTGATTACATATAATAATATCAGTGAGAGGAAGAGAATATGATTAACTTAAATACAAATGTTGCAAATGCAAACACTGTTGTTTCTACTAACAACACAAATAACACTGTAGCTAACACTACTGTTAAGGGTAATGCACAGGTTAATACTGGAGCTTCATCAGTTGTAAATTTACAAACTGGAGCTTACAGTGCAGATTCAGCAAGTGCTGTTAAGATTGATGCAAGCAATGCAAAGAGCATGGTAGCTGATATCGCTGCAATGTTAGGCAAGAGTGGCAACTCAGTACAGGCAAATTTAAACGGCTTTGATGCAGCCCGTCTTTTAGCATAAGTATTACATATCAAGCTCACTGCATCTTAAGACTGTTTTTTAGTCAAAGAATTTAAAAATGCGTTATCGACTTTTTAAGTTGGTAGCGCATTTTTGTTTTTTATCTTTTTGATTGCTCTCAAAAAAATCATCCTCCAAAAAATTTTCTAAATTTTCTTAAAGTTTAAAAAAAAATGTCCGTTATAGAGTACAAATGGAAGAGTAATATTACTTTTCTTTAGGAGAGAAAAAAATTTACCTCTCGATAAGAGGGGAGGCTAGCTATGAGCGATATTACTATTACTAGTTCTAATTCAATGTCATCTGTAGCTAATCGAGCTTATGTTGCTAATACTCAGACAACAAAAGCAGATAATACTGTCGCAGATGACGTAAAAAAACAAAATATTCAGGCAGTTAAAGATAATTCTTATTCAAATAAGGATAATACTGAATCTAAAAGCACTCGGACTTCAGATCTGGATGAGGTAGTAAAAGAGACTGCTAAAAAGCTTAATGAAGAAAAGAAGCTTTCAAAATATATGCAGGAGCATAATGAGAAGGTTGCTCAGGAACGTAAAAACGATCTGAACCGCCAGAACATTGGTCTTGCATTCAGTATCGATAAAGATACTGAGAATACTGTAGTTAAGGTTACTGATCTTAATACAGAAAAGCTAGTTCGTCAGATCCCATCTGAGGACTTCTTAAAGCTTGCAGAGCGCTTAAAGGATATGAGAGACAATACAGCTGTTTCTAAAAAAGATGCTGAAACTAAAGGTATTCTTTTTGATGAAAAAGCTTAGTCTTAAAATCTATACCTCCTAAAAATGAGACCTGAAAGTGAAAGCTTTCAGGTCAAAATTTTTTAGGACTCTCTAATGAATAATTAGAAACTTGAACTTATTTAGCTAATTTCCTGTTCAGTTAAATTCCTTTTTAGCCAGTAAAAACTCGATATCAGCATCAGCTGAATCTAACTTAATTCTCTGTGCCTTAATAAAGTGTAACTTTGGATAAAGTGATTTCAGATCAGAAAATGATCTGTCAATTGAGCTGCCACCTGAGGTGCAGAACAGGTAAATTTTCTTACCCTCAAGATTATTGCTTTCAATAAAGGTTTGAATGATTCTAGGGGCAGTACCCCACCAAATAGGGAAGCCTAAATATACATTTTCTTTGTCATTAACTGCAGACAAGTCATTTGCAATCTCTGGTCTTGCATCAGGAGTCTTCATCTCAACATTAGCTCTGCAATTATCCTGTCTGTAATTTAAATCGTCGTTGGTATATACCTGTTTAGCTTCAATAGCTAAATCCTGTGCATCTAACTTTTTAGCTAACGCCCGTGCCACAATTTTTGTGTTACCTGATGCTGAGAAATAAACAATGATATCGTTTGTAACGGCAAATGAATTTACTGAAAAACTCATAATAGCTACTAGTGATAGACACTTAATCAGCTTTGAAAACTTCATAAAAACTCCTTGTGAATAGGGCAAACATCAATGTAGATTATGCTAACTTTGCATATTCGTCATCTGAGACTGCTTCAAGCCATTCGTTTGAAGTGTTTTCTCCTGGAACTTCTACAGCAACATGAGAGAAGTAACTGTCCTTTTTAGCGCCGTGCCAGTGTTTTACTTCTGGTTTTATAAAGAGTACAGAACCTTCATGTAAACTTACAGGTTCTTTGCCTTCTTCTACATACCAGCCTTCACCACAGGTGCAGATTAAGATCTGGCCACCACCATTTGTAGCATGGTGAACGTGCCAGTTGTTTCTGCAACCAGGTTCAAAAGTAACATTTGCGACAACAAAAGGTTCACCTGGTTTTAATAACAGGTTTAAAAATGAATTTCCTTTAAAATACTGAGCATATGCTGTGTTTGGATTGCCTTTACCAAATACATTTGCTTTTTCAAATTGTGTCTTATCTTGGTATTTCATAAAATCCTCTTAATCTTTATAAATGTCTTTAATTATATTAAATGCTGCCCATGCCTTAGGCCATCCTGCGTAGAAAGCTACATGAGTAATCATGACAGCCATTTCCTTTTTTGATACGCCATTCTTTTTTGCATTCTGTAAATGGAACTTTAAAGAACTGTCAGTAATGCCACTTGCAACTAAGGTAGAAACTGTGATCATGCTGCGTGTCTTCAAATTTAAAGTGCTGTCAGACCAAACTTCACCGAACAGTACATCATCGTTGTATTTTGCAAACTCTGGTGCTAACTTGCCTAAAATATCACGACCTGCGGTTACAACAACCTTCTGCTCTTCACTCATATAAGCCTCTTCTTCGTATAGTCTTTTGACCATAAATCTATGGTTCTCTTTATCTATGTCTTAATTTTAAAAATCTTGAGAGTATGAAATTTGCACAATCTTTTCAATATATTGTCAATTCTTCTAAAAATGCTTATTTTCTTGTCAAATTGTGCAAAGTGTCTTAAATGAAAAGATGTATTTTTCTGTTAGAATAGCCTTCAAATTCGTGATTTTTAACTTAGAGCATTACCTGATAAGTATTACAGGACACAAGTTTTGTAAATTGGAGCTAAACATTTTTTCAATTTGCACGATAATATAAATAAGTAAATGAGTATTTTTGATTGCAGGAGATCAAATGTACGGACGTAATTTAAAAGCTTATAAGCGCACAAACCTTGAGGCTGAGCTCTCTGTAGCAGATCCTCACAGAATTATACAGATGATGTATGATGGTTTGATTGAACGCCTGTCTCAGGCTAAAGGCGCTATTTTGCGCAATGACTTTGAGTACAAGGCAAACAGACTCGATAAAGCCATTGGTATTATCAATGGTCTGCAGACCGCTCTGGACAAGAGAGGAAATCCGGAGCTTTTTGACAGAATGTACGCTCTTTATGACTATATGAAAGAGTTGCTTGCAAAAGCTTCAGTATCTTTGGATGTGTCTCAGATTGATGAAGTAATTAATCTTATCCTGCCTATAAAACAGGCCTGGGATCAGATTCCTCAGGATATTAAGGATAAGACTAATCAGGAAATTCTAAATTCACCTGATTATTAGTTTTATTTCTGAATATACATTTTTTAGCGATATCCCTGTATTTAAGACTGATTAGATACAGGGATTTTTTATCAGTTAAACGGTCAGGATAACTTTATGGATAACAGATTATTTCTAACTTGGACAAAAGATCTTCAAAGTATAGCTTAGGCAGGTCTTTATTACGGTAAGGACTTTTTTGACAGAGAACGATATGAAAAAATTAGAGAAATTTCAGCTCAGATGATGTCAGAGATATCCGATCTTGACGTAGGTAAGTTTAAAGATCTCTTCTGCAATGAGATAGGCTATCAGACTCCTAAAATTGATACGAGATCTGCTATTTTCAAAAATGACAGGATCCTTCTGGTCAGAGAGAAAAACGGTACCTGGTCATTACCTGGAGGATGGTGTGACTATAATGTTTCGGTTGCAGAAAATGCCGTAAAAGAGACTAGAGAGGAGTCGGGCTTTGATGTGAAAGTAATAAGGCTTATTGCTGTTCAGGACAGAGCAAAGCACAATTCTCCTCTATATCCTTATGGTGTCTGCAAGATGTTTTTTGAATGTTCTATCACAGGAGGAGAGTTTAAAGAAAACAGTGAAACAACAGCGTTTGACTTTTTTACAGAGAACTCGCTTCCAGACCTTGCCACAGAAAAGAACAATCAAGAACAGCTGAAAATGTGTTTTAAGGCACACCGTGATGAGCACTTGATGCCTTTAGTTGAGTAAAACACAGATTGGCTTTTAGGAAATAAAAAAAGGGGAGCATCTGCTCCCCAATTTTCAGACGACTACTGTTAGATAGTCTGTACTGACATGGTATTGGTGATTCCTGAAGGAACTAATGCACCGTTTACCATAACGATCTTATCGCCAGCCTTGGCAAGACCCATCTCAACAGCTAACTTCTTACCTAATTGGAAGAACTCATCTGTTGATGAAATACGGTCAACAATCTTAGGCATTACACCACGTGTTACGCATAACTGACGAGCAGCCTTTACGTTTGGTGTTAAAGCTAAAATTTCTGCCTTAGGATTGAATTTGCGGATTGCACGAGCTGAATTACCGTGCTCTGTTGCAACTACGATTACTGGTACATTTAAAGCATCAGCAGCTTCTACAGCAGCTAAACATGCTGAATCAGTAACAGTCTTTGCTGAAACTACAGCAGGGAATACCTTGCCGTGATTCTCTTCACAGTATGAGTCAGTACGCTCACAGATGGTGTTCATGGTGCGAACAGCCTCACGTGGGTACTTACCCTTTGCAGACTCGCCTGATAACATAACTGCATCAGTACCGTCCAAAATAGCATTGGTTACGTCACCTGCCTCAGCACGGGTTGGACGTGGATTCTTGATCATAGAATCTAACATCTGAGTTGCAGTGATAACTGGCTTGCCTACCTGGTTGCAACGCTTGATGATGTGCTTCTGGGCGAAAATAACGTCCTGAGCAGGGATCTCAACACCCATGTCACCACGGGCAACCATGATACCGTCAGCAGTTGCAAGAATATCCTCAAAGTTATCCAAACCTTCCTGGTTTTCGATCTTGCAGATGATCTTGATATCGTTACCGCCGTTTGCGTCAAGGAAGTTACGAATATCTAAAACGTCTTCCTTGGTACGGGTAAATGAAGCTGCGATGAAGTCAACACCACGCTTGATGCCGAATAATAAATCTCCCTTGTCCTTTTCTGACAGGAATGGCATAGAAATGTGGGTATTTGGCAGGTTAACACCTTTGTGCTCGCCTAAGTCGCCGTTGTTCTGTACTTCACAAACAACGTCATCACCATTGATCTCGATAACCTTTAAGCCGATTAAACCGTCATCTAATAGAACAGTTGCACCAACTTTTAAATCTTTTGCTAAGTTAGGGTATGTAACACCAACTTTAGTCTTGTTACCAACAAACTTGCTGTCTGAAGTTAAAGTGATCTTATCGCCAGTAACTAAAGAAACATCTTCACCGTTCTCAAGATCACAGGTTCTGATCTCAGGCCCCTTGGTATCTAACAGAACTGCAAAAACTTTACCTGTTTCCTGCATGATTGCGTTGATGTTTGTGATACGACCACCGTGCTCTTCAAAGTCACCGTGTGAGAAGTTCAGACGCATTACGTTCATGCCTGAGTTTAGTAAGGTTTCCATAATTTCGCGCTTTTCGGATTTAGGACCGATAGTGCAGACCATTTTAGTCTTTTTCATATTTAGGCTCTCCTAGCGGAGTAATAAGATTGAAGAATGTAGTTTGTAAAAATTCACGCAAATTATAGCAGAATTCAAAATAAATAATAGTTAATTTTTGTTAACAATATCAAAAAAAATCGAGCAGTTTATTGCTCGATTTTTTAACTTAAGTTTACTTAATTTTTTCTTTTAATTAAAAGAACTTAACATACATTAAGAACTGTAAACCTAGTGAAATAAATGATATTGCAGCAGCAGTACCATATGCAATGTACCATGTTAGTTTTGAGTGAATACCAAAATCATGGCTTGAGTGGTGCATTCTGTGTAAAGCGTAGAAGCTTAATAAGAAAACAACACCAAATACGCATAGGCTTAGGAACCAGTTACTGAAAATGCTGTAAACCTGTCCTAAGTTTAATACACAGTGCTGAAGATCTGAGCTGGTTAAACCAGCTGCAATCAGAACTACCATGATTGCGGGTAATACAATAGCTGCTACCATGCCACCAGCACCGAACATTAACCAGTACATTGGCTCGTCTGAACGAGTTGGAAGAAATTGACGCATTTGTGAATTCTCCTTAAATGGTTAAGAAAGCAACAGCCAAGATAACAACAGTAGCGCCAACTAAAGCTAAGTATAAAGCGCTCTTGGTTACCCACTCAGGCAGAAGCTCTGTTGAGTTCTTGTTCATGAATACACGAACAGCCTTTGGCATTAAAGCGAACCAAGTTACAGCATGGAATAACTGTGATACTAGGATTACAACGTTAATTGCGATGATAACTGGGTTACCTAGGAAGTTCTGTAAGTACCAAATATATGGAGCAACACCAGTTAAAGTAGGTGCTGAGCCAACTTCACATAAAGCTAGCATGAAGATACCAAATACGATCTCTAATACAGCTAGTAATGCTAGCACAGCAGTGCCTTCACGAACCATATAGTAGATGTAGAATGGATTATCTAACCACCAGGTTAATTTCTTAACAGGTGGGTTGTATGGCTTACGATATGATTTTACTTCGCTCATTTTATTAGTGCTCCGGTTTGATCATGTTGAATACGTAGTCTGTAGCAGACATCTTCTTGCCTAGCTGAATAGCTGAAGATGGATCTACGTGTTTTGGACAAACCTCTGAGCAGTAACCTACGAAGGTACAGCCCCAAACGCCTTCCTCTGAATTTAGGAATGGTGCACGAAGTTTAGCGCCAGCGTCACGATTATCAACATTGTAACGATATAGCAGAGTTAAAGCAGCAGGACCGATGAACTTAGGGTTCAGTTTGTACTGTGGGCAAGCTGCGTAACAGCAACCGCAGTTGATACACTGAGCAAACTGTAAGTAAGCTTCCATCTGCATAGGAGTCTGCTTGAAGTTCTTGTTCAGTGGCATATTTGCGTTCTTAGCATCAGGAATGATGTAAGGCTTAATACGCTCAATCTTCTCAATGAGATCTGATAAGTCAACAACTAAATCACGCTCAATAGGGAAGTTAGCTAATGGCTCAATCTTCATGTCCTTGCCTTCATAGTCACGTAAGAAGGTCTTACATGCTAGGTGAGGAACACCGTTTACCATCATACCGCATGAACCGCAAACAGCCATACGACATGACCAACGGAATGACAGGCTAGGCTCAAAGTTGTCCTTGATGTAGAACAGAGCTTCTAAAACAGATGTATCTTTGTGGTAAGGAACATCAAAGGTCTGCTCCCAAGGAGCTTTATCCTGCTCTGGGCGATAGCGAAGAACAGTGATCTTCATAGTTTTCTGCTGTGATTCCATTATTTAGCCTCCTTTGCCTTTCTTGCGGCTTCAGCAGCTTCTGCTTCAGCACCATATACACGCTTAGCAGGCTGGAAGGTTGTAATCTTAACGTCGCTTAGTTCGATTCTTGGCTCATCAGCACCATCTTGCTTGAATGCTAATGAGTGCTTTAAGAAGTTTACGTCATCACGCTGCTTGTATGCACCGTTAGGACCATCTAAACGCTGATGTGAACCACGTGACTCTTTACGGTTGATAGCTGAGTGAACCATACACTGTGCTACATCTAAGGTGTAACCTAATTCGATGCGGTTCATCCACTCGGTGTTGAATACACGACCACGGTCGGTGATACCAACGTTTACTAAGCGCTTTTGTAAGTCCTTTAAGGTATCAATAGTCTTCTGCATTGACTCTTCTTCACGATAGATACCAACGCCTTCTTCCATTGACTGACCCATCTCATGACGGATCTTAGATTGTGACTCTGTGCCCTTAACATCGAATAGGTCTAAAGCACGCTTCTGAGCAGCTTCTGCCTGACGAGCTAATTCAGGTGAATCGAAGTCCTTTAACTGATGAGCTCGTTCAGCCATTGCGTCACCACCGATCTTACCGAATACGATGGTCTCAACTAATGAGTTAGAACCTAAGCGGTTTGCACCGTGAATACCAACTGAAGCACACTCACCACCAGCATATAGACCTGGCATACGAGTCTCGGTGTTACCGTTAGTCTCGATACCACCCATGGTGTAGTGAACAACAGGACGTACAGGAACTGGAGCCTTAACAGGATCAACTCCTGAGTATGTCATAGCAAGTTCACAGATAAGTGGTAAACGCTCATGTAGGTATTTCTCACCTAAGTGAGTTAAGTCTAAGTGAACAGCCTCACCTAAAGGATACTTAATGGTACGGCCTTTCTTTGACTCGTTCCAGAAAGCCTGTGATAGACGATCACGAGGACCTAATTCCATGTACTTGTTCTTTGGATGTCCAACAGGAGTCTCAGGGCCTAGACCATAATCCTGTAAGTAACGGTAACCATCCTTATTGTATAGAACACCACCTTCACCACGGCAGCCTTCTGTCATTAACAGACCGCAACCTAGAAGACCTGTAGGGTGGTACTGAACGAATTCCATATCACGTAATGGAACACCGTGACGATAAGCTAAAGCCATACCATCACCAGTTACGATACCGCCGTTAGTGTTGAATAGGTAGCAGCGACCCGCACCACCAGTAGCTAAGAATACTGCTTTTGCATTGATCTGACGGAATACACCGTTCTGCAAATCGTAGCAAACTACGCCACGGCACTGACCATCTTCTTCTAGAAGATCTAATACGAAGTGCTCATCGAAGCGCTGAATTGAAGGGAACTTAACTGATGTCTGATATAAGGTATGTAACATGTGGAAACCAGACTTATCAGCAGCAAACCATGTGCGAGGAACCTTCATACCACCGAAACGACGTACGTTAACGTCACCGTTTGGCTTACGGCTCCAAGGACAGCCCCAGTGTTCTAACTGATATAACTCTTCAGGTGCTTGGTGAACGAACTTCTCAACAACATCCTGCTCACATAGCCAGTCACCACCAGCTACTGTATCTTCAAAGTGTTTCTGATATGAGTCGTCATCACGAACAACACCAGCAGCACCACCTTCGGCAGCAACAGTGTGTGAACGCATTGGGTAAACTTTGGAAATGAGTGCTACTCTTAACTTAGGGTCAGCCTGAGCAACTGCAATAGCAGCGCGAAGACCAGTACCACCAGCACCCACGATCGCAACATCGGCTTGATATTTTTCCACGTGAATCTCCTAATTACCGTTAGGATCTCTGCACAATAAAACAGAGTCCAAGGTTAGCAAGCAAAAAAACAACGTAATTATAACTGTAAATGATATTTTTTTTTATTTTTAAATGTCAGTTTTTACTAACGTCTTGAAAATAAATATAAAATACTATCTACAATAATAGACAAAAATCTAAAATCTCAAAATTATGCAATTTTGAAGAAATTTTCTACTTTTCTTGAGCAGAAACGATTAGTGATCTTCCCATTTTTACAGGAAGCATAGTTTCAATATCTGAAGGTAATTCACCTTGATTGTTTCCCCACAGGCAGATAACTGTGCTGCCGTACTTGAAGTAACCAATTTCATCACCTTGCTGATAGTGAATGTTTTCTTTTGAGTAGTCTTTAATTTCAAGACCTACTCTTCTGTTAACAGTACCACCCCAAGTTGTGTGAATACTGCCAACTAAAGCAGCTCCTACCATTACTACACATAATGGCCCTATTGCAGTTTCAAAAAAACATACCATTCTTTCATTTACTGTATACAAGTCAGGCATGTTTGAAATGTTTCTTCTGCCAACAGGGAACAATCTTCCTGGAACATGAATAGCTTTCTTTAAAGTTCCATCAATTGGCATGTGAATTCTGTGGTAGTTAGAAGGAGATAGGTAGATACATGTATAACGACCATCTTCAAATTGTTCTGAATCGATACTGTTTCCACCAACTAAAGCTTTTAATGAATAATCAATGCCTTTAGCCTGAATTAGTCTGCCATTGGTAATTTTGCCAGCTTGTCCTATGGTGCCGTCAACAGGGCATACGGCTAAACAATCCTTGTCCAAAGGTCTGGCGTTTTCTTCTAACTTTCTAATAAAGAAGTCGTTGAAGGTTTTATAAGACTCAAGATCTTTATTTGCAATCTCGTCTGTGTTGATATTGAATGTTTTAATAAAGTTCTTAATTAAAAATTGAGTAAATCTGCCCATTGGAACATCTGTTAGCTTTGCTGACAGAGAGGATAAGGTTGTAAATGGGGTGATGGTTTCAACGGTTTTCAGTAGAAATGAGGTAAATGACATTGCTTCTCCAAAACAAACTATTAGAGCAAATAACAGTCTTTCGTCTGTGAATAATAGAAGAATATAAAAAATTGAGAAGATTTTATCAAAATCTTGTGAAATTTAGCAAAAGAATGTGCTTATTTGATTAGGCGGTCATAAAAACAGGTCATACTCATAAGAATATGACCTGTTGCTTTAGCTTATTTCTTTCCAATTATTTATTGGAAAATTAAATCTCAAACATATGAACAATCTCAGATAGTCTGCCAATTTCTCCGTGGGTATTTGAAATACTTTCATTGACCACCTGAAGTTCTTGAGCAAGATTCTTAGAACCATCAGTAATGTTCTTCATATTTGAAGAAATCTCTGATGTAGCTGTGGTCTGCTCCTCAGCCGCTGTTGCAATCTGAGTGATCTGTGCATTTACCTCAGTTACCTTATCGGTTACTTCACTTAAGATTGAATGTAACTGACCAGTCTCAGCAGAAATACCATCCATTACTTTTACAGATGCCTGCATTGCTTCATCTGCCACATTAGCATCTGTCTGTACTTGAGATACCATTCTAGTAATTTCTTGAGTTGAAGCAGAGGTTCTTGAGGCTAGAGCACGGACTTCATCAGCTACCACAGCAAATCCCTTACCAGCTTCACCAGCACGGGCTGCTTCAATTGCTGCATTTAATGCTAATAAGTTAGTTTGTGAAGCAATATCGTCAATTGTTTGAACGATGGTTCCGATCTTTTGAGCCTGTTCTGCTAGGTTCTTAACTAGCTGAGCATCCTGTTTTGACTTTTCCACCTGTGTATCAAGTTTATCGATAGTATCTTGAACTCTGTGAATACCAGTCGTGGTGATTTGTGATGATTCGTTTGAACTAATTGAAGCCTGTTCGCAGTTCTTAGCAATATCTGCAGTGGTTGATACCATCTCGTCAGATGCTGCTGCAACTGTTAAAGAATGAGATTGGTTTTGTTCAGCCGTTTGACGAATTTCTGCAGAAGAAGCGTCGATCTCTTGCATAGTAGATTTGATGTTTCTAGTAACATCCTGAATTTGAGAAATATTGCCCTGCCATGATTTTCTCATCTTCTCTAATGCATCTAAAAGAGGACTGAATTCATCATGTCTTCGATTTTTAATTTCCTGATTTAGTTTTCCTGAAGCAAGGGTTGATGCGAATCCTACAGACTGTCCGATAATATCTGAGATTGCTTTAGGCATGGTGCAGATAATAGCAACAGCAACAAAAATAGAGAACAGAGTTAAACATACAGCAATAACTAGAGGAGTGTTGCTTGTGATCCCTTTTACTTGATCTGTAGATACTGCTATTTGGTAGCCATTTACCTTTACAACATTCTCTTGAATGACGATGAAGTCATTCAGCATTTGTGAGGTGTAGAACAAGGTAGCCTTTTCAGTTTCACCTTTCTCAACTAAAGGTATGTATTGAGTATTTAAAAGATTGATGAAATTAGAGGTAGCTTTCTTTACAGCACCAATTTCAGTTGGGTATCTTGCCATCTGCAACTTATCAGCAGCAACTTGCATTTTTGATACATTATCGTTTAAAGATGCTTTTGCACTATCGTATGAGACGCCATTGCTAATACTTTGAATGATAGTATTAACAGCAAAAGCATAATCTGCTGTGGTTCTGGTTCTGCCATAGCGTTCAGATAGTGTAGTATGAACGAATCCTGCTACGTCTTTATTGGTAAGGCAGTTAGAAATAGAATTCCAAGACAGTACGATTGATACGATAACTAGTGATAGATAACTTAGAATTAACTTTTTCTTAATTGTTAGACTATATAAAAACCTCATAGCGCCCCCTCATATTTTTATTTTTTTAGGTCACTGGCTTGCTTTGTGTTCCAGCTTTTTGAACGGATATATTAATATAGTCGGCAGTGTTCATAAATAATTCACTAAAAGCTTAATATTGGGGCAAATTCACAAATTTGTGAGCAAAAATATGAAGTAGATAACAATTATTCTTAATAAGAAAGTAAATTTATGTAAATTCCTCTTTAAAAACGGTTAAAAATCACATCATTAAAAACGTACTGCGGTGAAAACAGTACGTTTTAAACTGTGCTCAAAGTGTGCGCTTGTGCTATGAGTTTATTATTTATCAAACTTTAAATTCTGAAACCATATTGGATAGAACCGTAATTTGAGTATTTGTCTGTTTGGTATCTTCATTTACGTCAACTAGATCTTCAGCTAGTTCTTTTGAACCATCTGTGATTTGTTTCATATTAGAATAAATCTCTGATGTAGCAACAGTTTGTTGTTCAGCAGCGGTTGCAATTTGAGTAATTTGACCTGTAACTTCGTTAACCTTTGTGGTTAATGTATTCAAAATTTCCTCAATTTCACCACTTTCATTTTCTAGCGAATCCATAACTTTTGTTGATATTTGCTTTGCTTCGTCAGCCTGGCCTGCGTCTACCTGAACTTTCTGAACCATGTTGGTGATCTCTTTAGTAGAGTTAGAAGTTCTAGAAGCTAATGCACGGACTTCGTCAGCTACAACAGCAAATCCTTTACCAGCTTCGCCAGTGCGGGCAGCTTCAATAGTAGCGTTTAGAGCTAGTAAATTGGTTTGAGTGGCAATATCATCAATTGTTTGCATAATCGATCCAATCTTTTGGGCTTGATCTGACAGTTTCTGCACAAGTTGAGCATCACTTCTTGATTTAATTACCTGTTCATTGATCTTATCAATGACGTTTTGAATTTTAGCTACAAAAGTCTCAGTTGCCTTAGCAGACTCTTCTGCTGCAGCTGAGGCGTGTTCACAGTTTTTAGCAATATCCTGTGTTGTTGATACCATCTCGTCTGAAGCAGCAACTGTCAATGCTCTATTCTGATTGTCTGATGCTGTATTACTGATTAAACCTGAAGTATTAGTCAATGTTCCAATAACATCCTTTAGCTTTTCAGCAGAAGATATTACTTTAGAAATTCTCTCTTGCCATGAAAATCTCATCTTCTCAAGATCTACCATCAGAAGTCTGAACTCATCTTTTCTGTTGGTATTAAGCTTTCTTGTCATATCTCCTTTAGCCAACTCTAATGCAAGCTTAGAAATAGACTTAATATGAGCTGATAAGTTGTTTGCTATCAGATATGTCAAGAAGATAGCAATTAAGACCTCAAATACAGTGCAGCTGATGATAGTAATGTACGTGCCTGAACTCTTAATAGATGCCATTGCATTTTGAGTTTCTCTTAATTGATTACCGTTCACTGTAACCATGTTGTTACAAATAACCATAAAATCTTGATTTAAAGAATTTATAAAGATTTTTTCAGCTTTATCATAGTTGCCCTTTTGTATAAGGGGGATAAAGTCATTTCTAAAGATTGCCAAGTATGCTTTAGTACTTTCTTTTATGGCTCCGATTTCTTTAGGGAATCTTTTCATCTGCAAGGCATCAGCACAAGCTTGCATCTTGTCTATGAGAGTTGCTGGTTTAGAAATTAGGTCTTGAGTATTTCCTGCTTGTGATACTAAATCTTTAGCTAAAAAGTTCATGTTGTAGAAGGAATCAAGAGCTCGTCTTGTTCTCTCATATCTAACGTTTAAAGCGTCAATCTTATCAATAGTAGCGGTTCTAGCAGAGGAAATGGCTAAGGATGAAGTGGTAGCAATAATGACGGTTAAAAAGATCACACAGAAAAACTGCTGATGATCTTTATCCTGGATGATAGGTTGTTAAGAAAAGACATACAGATCCCCTCGTTTGTTGTATCAAGAACATCTTAATTTATTAGTATTTATATTTGATTACTGTTTGTAGAAATTGACTGATTTTGTTCTAATATTTTTTATCTTACCAAGATGATTGTAGATTGTTTTTACAATTGTCTTATAAAAAATTCAAATTATGACGATGTCGTTGCAAAAATTGAAAATAATTTTGTACAAATTTTGTTAACGATAAAAATTACTAATATTTTGAATTTTATAAAAATATTAAATTCTATGAATGATGTATATTTAAAATTATGGGAATATATTACAGATTTTTATCTTTTAACATAGGATTAAAACGTACTTTGTGCAAATAACCTAGTGTTTTAGAATGAATATTGATATAAATGTCATTTCAATGTTCTAATACTTTTAAACGAGATTTTGTATTTTTAACAGTCAAAGGCGATTTATATGCCTTTAGAGAATTTTTTAGAAATTGATTAACTTCATTCTTAAAAAAAGATCAAAAAAAACTTGACGAATAGAAAAAATAATCTATAATGTCACACATCGGATGCGGGAATAGCTCAGTTGGTAGAGCATAACCTTGCCATGGTTAGGGTCGCGAGTTCGAACCTCGTTTCCCGCTCCAAATGAAGAGAAGAATAGCTTAAAGCTGTTCTTTTTTTTTTTGCCTTTTTTGAGCCCTCTCTTTGCTTTTTACTTGAATTTTCTGAATACAGTCCGCATATACATAAATAAGTTCATTATTTGTTATTCCTCATAAGGTATAATTACAGTATTGTTAACCATATAAATTTAATTGATCAATTATTAAGAAATAAAAAATGTTTGTCACAACCATCGTTACCAAAATCATTGGTAGTAGTAATCAGAGAACTGTTCGTAAGTTATCAAAGATCGTCAAAGGCATAAATGCCCTTGAGAGTAAGTATCAGTCATTAAAAGATGAAGATTTTAAAGGTCTTACTGAGCAGTTTAAACAGCGTGTAGTTAATGGCGAAACTTTAGAAGCTCTTTTACCTGAAGTATTTGCAGTAGCAAGAGAAGCTGCAAAAAGATCATTAGGACTTCGTCCTTTTGATGTTCAGCTCATGGGTGGTATTGTTTTAAATGCAAACCGTATTGCTGAAATGAAAACAGGTGAAGGTAAAACCCTAACTGCTTTATTACCTTGCTATTTAAATGCATTATCAGGCAAAGGTGTTCACGTTGTTACAGTTAACGATTACTTAGCACGTCGTGATAGTGGTTGGTCAAGACCTTTCTATACCTTATTAGGTATGACCGTAGGGGTAAATATCCCTGGCATGAATCCAGAGGAAAAGAGAGCAGCTTACGCTTGTGATGTTACCTACGGTACTAATAATGAGTTCGGTTTTGATTACTTACGTGACAACATGGCTTACTCATTAGAGCAGAAGGTGCAGAGAGAGCTTAACTATGCACTGGTCGATGAGGTTGATTCCGTTTTAATTGATGAGGCTAGAACTCCTTTAATTATTTCTGGTGCAGCAGAGAACAGTTCAAAACTGTATCAAGCTGTAGATAAGTTAATCCCAGGCTTAATCTTCCAGGAAAAAGAGGATACCGAAACCTATACAGGCGAAGGTGACTATACACTGGATCTTAAGATTAAACAGGCTTACCTGACTGAGCGTGGACAGATTAAGATTGAGAACTCTTTAGTTAAGGCAGGACTTCTCAAAGAGGGAGACAAGCTTTTCTCTTCAGAGCACATTACACTGTTGCACCACGTTATGGCAGCCCTAAGAGCCCATACTCTGTTCAAGAGAGATGTGGATTATGTTGTTGAAGACGGTGAAGTTTTAATCATCGATGAGCATACAGGTCGCAAGATGCTTGGCCGTCGCTGGTCTGAAGGTCTGCATCAGGCGATTGAGGCAAAGGAAGGAGTTGAGATCCACTCTGAAAATCAGACTCTGGCTTCAATTACTTTCCAGAACTACTTCCGTATGTACAAGAAACTTGCCGGTATGACCGGTACTGCTGATACTGAAGCTTACGAATTCCAGCAGATCTATGGTTTGCAGACAGTTGTGCTGCCAACCAACAGACCTATGATCCGTAACGACATGCCAGATCTTATCTATCTGACTGAAGATGACAAGTACAAGGCAATTGTTAATGATATTAAAGAGACTATTGCCAAGGGAAGACCTGTTTTAGTCGGTACCATCTCAATTGAGAATTCTGAGAAACTGTCACATCTTCTGGACAAGTTAGGCATTAAACATCAGGTTTTGAATGCCAAGTTCCATGAAAAGGAAGCCTACATTGTAGCTCAGGCAGGTCGTCCAGGTACTGTAACTATCGCAACCAATATGGCAGGTCGTGGTACTGATATTATTTTAGGTGGTAATCTGAAGGCTGATATTGATGAGCTTGGTGAAAACCCTACTCCTGAACAGATTGCCAAAGTTAAGGAAGACTGGCAGAAACGCCATGATGACGTATTAAAGGCTGGTGGTCTGCATATCATTGGTTCTGAACGTCATGAGTCACGCCGTATTGATAATCAGCTCCGCGGTCGTGCCGGCCGTCAGGGTGATCCTGGTTCATCACGTTTCTACCTGTCAATGGATGATAACCTGATGAAACTGTTCGGCTCAGAGAAGCTGAAGAATTTTATGAAAAAGATGGGTATGGACGACGGTCAGCCTTTAGAGCACAAGTTCATCACCAGAGCTATTGAGTCAGCTCAGCGTAAGGTTGAAACCCGCAACTTTGATATCCGTAAGAACCTGCTTGAGTACGATGATGTTGCAAATGAGCAGCGTAAAGTTATCTATGAGGAGCGTAATGCACTTTTAGAGGGTAAGGATATCTCGGAGACTATTCACACTATCTTTGAGGATGTGCTGGATAATGTGATTTCTGATTACATTCAGCCAAATTCATTACCAGAGCAGTGGGATCTTGAAGGCTTGCAGAAGCGCCTTGCCGCTGTATACAACCTGGATGCCCCTGTAGTGCAGTGGATGAAGGAAAATGACAAGCTTGTTGAAAATGATATTCGCGAGAAGATCATTGCTTTAGGTCATGAGATGTATCAGAAGAAGTGTGATGTTATCGGACCTGAGAATCAGAAACAGCTTGAAAAACAGGTAATGCTCCAGTGCATCGACACTCTGTGGAAGGAGCATCTTGCCGCAATGGACTATATGCGTCAGGGTATTGGTCTTCAGGGATATGCCCAGAAGAATCCAAAGAATGAGTACAAGATCCAGTCATTCAATCTGTTCTCAAAGATGCTTGATAACTTGAAGGAGCAGGTAGTTTCAATTCTCTGCAGAATTCAGGTAAGACTCAAGTCACCTGAAGAGGCTGCAGCTGAGCAGAAGGCTATTGAAGAGCGTAATGAAGAAATGAAAATGCGTGAAGAAGCCAAGAAATACGCAGGAATGCACATCGGACGCAATGATCCATGTCCATGCGGTTCTGGCAAGAAGTTCAAGGTCTGTCACGGTAGATTTATTTAAATTTTAATCCTAAGAAAAGCCTCGTTTCCGCTTCTCTGGCAGTTACGGGGCTTTTTTTGTGAATGTTATTTCGCAGCACAGATTAAGTAAGGTAAACAAAAATCCCTCCATACCATCTTTCATTTGCAGTTGAACTTGCTCTCATGTCATCTGCACCTGCAGCAAATTCAGACAGTTTTAATAAATCAATTTAGTTTTTGCAGATCGGTCTAAAAATAATAAATGCGATTTATAAGGCTTTTGTTTGGATGATTGAAAAAAATATGTTCTTTTTGAACAAAATTTTCTTGACTGAAAAAGGGTTATGTGATTTAATATCTGCCGTTGCCCAGATAGCTCAGTCGGTAGAGCAGGGGATTGAAAATCCCCGTGTCGGCGGTTCGATTCCGTCTCTGGGCACCATCTAAAATTCAAAAAAATCATTTCTTTTGCCCAGATAGCTCAGTCGGTAGAGCAGGGGATTGAAAATCCCCGTGTCGGCGGTTCGATTCCGTCTCTGGGCACCATCT